>Ga0153953_1000126_pt1 | contig 22340 bp, 19 predicted proteins | sample TSNJ037MetaG_FD_104718 | JGI IMG/M metagenome (GOLD analysis project Ga0153953, IMG submission 104718) | Attine ant fungus gardens microbial communities from New Jersey, USA - TSNJ037 MetaG | ecosystem: Host-associated > Fungi > Mycelium > Unclassified | place: USA: New Jersey, Wharton State...
CACAATCCTAAAAACATTCGAAATCCGCCCTATTCGGGCTACTTTCTCATGTTTTGCGGGTCCCAACATCATGCTTTTTCATGCAAGCATGAAACGCATGACCTTTTGACCCTGGTATCATAATATAAGTGGAAAGAAAGACTTGGGATAATATTGAAGAAATAGTACCGAATGAAATGGATTTGAAAATGATAAAAGATGCGGCAAATGATTCGGATTGTCAAGGGTTTATGTCATAGAAGGAAGCAATGAGAGAACTGGGTTTAATGAAGAGACTTGCCGTAGATTTGGTATAAACGGTACTGCCCAGGTTAGGAAGAGGATGCAGGAATTTATTGAACAAAATAAAATTACGTAGATTAGATATGAGATCCAGATACTTGGCGGAAAAGTCGAGGCGAAATAACATTGATTGCAAAATCCAATCCCGTGGTCGCCGGACTAAATGTACCAAAAGATCATAGCTTTACCATCTACAGTAAGAAGAAATGTAAAAATTGCCCATTTTCACAGAACTTAAACACTGCCAAAAGCAGCCACTATGGGAGGCAATATGCTTTTAAGCAAACGATTAAAGGGCGTTTCTAGCGGCGGCGAAATAACTGCTTACGCAGACCTCGGCGCCCAGGCTTTCCTGGGCGCTGAATTGGTCGGAGTTAGCTGTTAGTTCGCCAGAGCGTTGCCCTGTTTGCGTAAAGCATATTGCCTCCCATAGTGGCGTCCTAATTGCCAATAATTACAGCCAAAAACTCTTCGCTCGAACCAGCCTCAAACAACTGACCAACCTTGCTCTCATCAATCAATATATCCGCGACTTCACTCAACAAATCAATATGTGCATTTTGATCAGTTGCCGCCAAAGTGATCACCAGTTTCACCGGATCCATTCCCTTCGCTCCAAATGGAACCGGAGGCTCAAGTGTTGTAAAGCTAAGTCCCTGTGCCTTCACGCCATGTTTAGACTGCGCATGAGCAAGCGCAATATGCCTGCTGATAACAATATATGGTCCATTATCTTTGACTACTTGAATCATAGCCTCAACGTATCTGTGGTCAATGGCATCTGCCTCAAGCAATATAGTCGAAGATTTTCGAATTGCATCCTCCCAATCTTCCGCTTGAACCTTTACCTGAATATCTGTTACTTTTATTTTATCTAACAACATTCTTCCTCCTGATAATAATCTATTAATTGACCGACATTTACCTCATCCAGCCGTTCGGCTATACGGTAGCAATCATCAAACGCACTATGCTTCGTCACTTCATTGGGCACGACTATTACATTGATATCCGCTTTTAATCCGGCCTTTAACCCATTCGCTGAATCCTCAACAATGATTGCTTCTGAAGGTTCAATATTAAGCCTTTCAACTGCTTTTAGAAATAAATCCGGAAATGGCTTGATCCGCTCCACATCCTCGGCCGTTATAATTTCATCAAAGTAATCCAGCAGCCCTAACCGTTTCAAATGCTTAATCGGCTTTTTCCCGGCTGACGAGGTGGCAAGGGCTAATTTTAAACCCCTGCTCTTCACCTCAGTAATAAAGCTACGAACGCCGCTTTTAATTGGCAGCGCATCACTTTCAGCAATAAACCGACTCATTGTATTCTTTGCAAACAGCTCCTCGTCTACAACAATATTATTCTGTTCCTTCATTTGCAGAAAGAAATCCTTTGCGCTGGAGCCGACACATATAAGAAATTCCGTGACAGAAAGGTCATACCCATAATGTTCTTTAAACCAACCCTTGTAAATATCATACCAGACCACTTCCGTATCAATGATAACTCCATCAAAATCCATTATTACAGCCTTTAGCAAAATAAGTCTCCTTGTCTGTTCTTAATTCTTTTCCCTTGCCGCTCTTATGTTTTCTACTAATTCATTATACTCCGGAGCATTCAGATAATCAACTATTTCAACATAGTATACCCCCGGTTGCTTTTGTTTTACTCTGTCCATCAGTGTCTGATGCGAAACAATCACCTGACACTCCGTTGGTAAATTCCTGACCGCAACATGTGGAACCTTAATATCATTAAGTCCCGCAGCCTTTAGTTTTTTCTGCAATATTCCGGCTCCCATTGCACTGGATCCAAGTCCTGCGTCACAGGCATATGCGATAGTAGAAACCTTTGCGAAATCAATCCTCCTGCTATCATCAAACATTGAGGAAATACGGCTTTTCTTCCCTTTCATCTGTTCCATTTCTTTTACGGATTCTTTTAATTGACTATCACTGTTTTTGGCACGTTTAACCAACGGGATGGCAATTATAAACGTTACTGCTGCCGAAACCAGTATTGAAATAAAGATCTTTAATCTGTCCCCGCCGGCGGCCATCATCATAATTGAAATAATGCTTCCGGGTGATGCAATTCCAACTAATCCAACGCCTAAAATTGTAAATAGGAATGACCCTGCAAATGCACCTGCTATTAATGCAACTATCAATATGGGATTCATCAGTACAAACGGAAAATATATCTCATGAATTCCACCAAAGAAATGAATTACAGAAGCGCCATAAGCTGTCCCCTTAGAGTTTCCTTTGCCAAAGAATATATATGCCAGCAATACTCCAAGACCCGGTCCCGGATTCGACTCAAGGAGAAAAAGTACCGATTTTCCTGCCTCTGCTATTTGCGTCGTTCCCAGGGGACTTAAAATTCCCTGACCAATTGCATTATTCAAAAACAGCACCTTCGCAGGTTCAATAAAAAATGATGTAAATGGCAGCAATCGGTGATTAATCAAGAAATCTACTCCACCGGCAATTATGCCTGTTAATGATGTAATTGCCGGAGCTACAAATACAAATGCTATGATAGCCAGTATACCACCAAGAATTCCCGATGAAAAATTGTTTACTAACAGCTCAAATCCGGTTGGAATTTTACCATCTGTCTTTTCATCGAATTTCTTAAGTAACCATGCGGATGACGGACCCATTATCATTGCACCGATAAACATGGTTATATCTGCGCCCAGTATTACCCCGATCGTTGACACGCTGGCGATTACTCCGCCGCGATAACCATGAACTGCATATCCTCCCGCAAATGCGATTAGTATTGGCAGCAAATAATTGAGCATAGGCACAATAAATCCCCGCATCATATCATTATCAATCGCTATCCCTAACGCCGTAAGAATTCCCCAGGCCATAAATGCGCCTAAGTTTGGGATAACCATCCCACTTAATTTACTTCCAAAATTTTGTATTTTTACTTTTACAGTCATAACTCTCCTCCTTCTTTCCTATTCATTACTCTTTACAACTTAGTTAACTTACAATGTGACCTCTTTTCCTTCTGCCAATGATCTTTCTATTGCATCAACTACGCGCAATGAATCAAGCGCTTCTTTGGGTGTGATAATGGACTTTGTTCCATTTGCAACGTTATTAACAAATGCCATAACTTCTTCTGCCAGATCACCGCATACCTCTCCATTTATATAGTGCCAATGTCTCGTGTCCGGATAATCAACCTTTTCATTCGTGACAAATCGTACGCCATAGTCACATGAGTCAACATAAGCTGCTCCTTTCGTGCCTACCAGTTCAAGCTTATCATCGATAGTGGTTGGTGAATTTTCCGGTAAAACCCAGCATGCCTCAAGACAGGCGATTGCTCCGTTTTCATATGTAACAATAGCGTATATGACATCATTCATCCCATTCTCTTTCAGCAGAACACTCCGGCTTTTTGCGAAAACTTTTGTTGGCTCGCATCCCATATACCAGTTTATATAATCAATGTCATGGATCATCACATGCATGCTTAAATCCGAAGCTCCAATATATCTTCTCGGACCGGTAATCGGACTGTTTCTCCTGCAATAGAGATGAATAATATCCCCTAACTCGCCGTCGTCGAGGGCTTTTTTAATCTTGTTAAAACGCGGATCGAAGCGCAGCAAAAATCCTACCGTAAAAACTTTGTCATAATCCTTCGTTATCTGATACATGGCTTCCCCGTCTTTTAGTTCCTTCGCCAATGGTTTCTCAAGCAGAATATGCTTGTTGTTTGCCACTGCCAGTTCTACCGCTTCACGGTGCATATTGTCAGGAAGAACTATGCTTACTGCCTCAATTTCCGGGTTCTCCAACAATTCCTTGTAATCTTTGTACGCTTTGCAGTTAAATTCTTCCTCAGCTTCAATGCGCCGCGCATCATCATATTCACAAATTGCCATTAAGTTTGCCTGTGGCAATTTGTGATAGATTTGAGCATGGTAGGTACCCATCTGTCCTACTCCGATTACACCTACATTAATTACTTGTCCCATCTCTCTTTTCCTCCTTGGATTTTATATGTTTTCTTTAAAGGTGTCTGTCTAATATTGCATACAGCGTTGAATCATATGTCTTTTCCCTGCTTTTTTTATCCTCTCTAATGTAGCTCGCATAGAGAATGTCAATAATAATCAGTATCGGGAATTGAGGTGATATTATATTTCCGTATTCTAAGTTTTTCCTTACGGACACCAATATCTCTTCGTCAAAGGACTCGCTTGCAGCATTATCTTTTTTAGATGTGATCAATATCGTGGTTGCAGAGTTTTCTTTTGCCTTTTTCATAGCATTTAGTACCTCTTTTGTTGATCTGCTGATCGTAATTCCAATAACAATGCAATCTTCGTTAACCCGTACCGAATTCACTGCCAATAAGTGAGCGTCTGTTATTGATTCAACATCTACGCCTAAGCGCATAAACCGCATTTTAAACTCTTTCGCGGCAAGACCTGAACTCCCCATTCCGTACACGTATATTCTTTTCTTTTCAGAAAAAAGTTTTGCGATCCGTCTGACCTGCTCACCGTCTATCAGATTGTAGCTTTTATTCAGCAGCTCCTCATATGTATTGAGCGCTTCCTTAATGTAATCTTCCACTACCTTCTCATGACCCTTCGCAAATGTTTCTTTATACTGAAAAATAAACTCTCTATATCCCGGGAATCCCATCTTTTGAGCAAACCTTGACAGCGCTGCCTCTGAAACATATAACAGCGAGGCTATATTCTTTGTGGAAAAATCCAGTTTTTCCTGATTGTTAATGAAAAAATGAGCAATCTTTTTTTCTAAATTCGTAAAATTGTCTATATGCGATTCAATAATCGGAATTACGCTATTTTCAAATTCCTTCATCTGTATCGCCCCTTTCTACATATTTGTTGTAAGTTTTGCAGTTTTGCTAATTATGAGCGGTATGGTACACCAGTTATCTCTGCCGCATGGAAAAATTATAATAGGCTCCTAACATACCGGCCTTATTTCCATTTTTCGCAAATAAAAGCTGCGTTTTTTCTCTTATTTTTTCTATTAAATACATTCCCAGCTTATCGTTTATGATATCTAAGAGATACTTTCCCTGTGCCGTTATTCCACCACCCAGAACAACTAAATCAGGATTGACTATATAGCAAATATTTGCGATTCCACGAGCTAAGCAATCACACATTTCATTTATAGCTTCAGTGCAAACCTCATCACCCGCCCGCGCAAGTTCGAAGACCTTGATGCCGTCAATTCTTTCCTCATTTCCTTTTCTTTCAAACACCTTATCAAGCATTGCTTTGGCAGAGGCCGCTTTTTCAAAGTGTTCTCCGGATATATCCATGTATCCAACTTCACCGGCAAAATTTCCGGCTCCATGAAACACCTTATCTCCGAACATCAAACTCCCGCCAATGCCCGTTCCTATTGTCAGACACACCGTCACCCGGCTCTTTTGTGCAACCCCTGCGAACCTTTCCGCTAATCCGGCACATGCGACATCATTCTCAACCTCACAAGGGAGGTTTACATTGCTTTCAACAATTTGCTTAATGTTCAGGCCCGCATAGTTTGGAATATTATCATTTGCATATACGATGATCCCTTGATCTGCATCTACAACACCGGCCGTAGATATGCAGACGCCTTTAATCGTTTCACTCACTTTATATTCATTGACAATCTGCATCACCTGATGAATTACACGTGCGCCACCTTGTTTTGCCTCGCTTGGCACTTCACAATGTGTCATGATATTCCCGTTATCATCTACGATTCCATATTTTAAAGTTGTTCCGCCTATATCAAATACCGCATATTTTTCCATCATTTTTCCCCTATTCCAGCGCGTGTTTGAAATATGCCTGTTCCGCTTTGCGGGATGTCAGCGTTCGAATCGCTGCCGCATACTTCTCAGTGATTAGCTGCGGCCGTGTTATCGCGCCGCCAACTACCACGCTGTAGCAGCCTAGTTCGATAACCCGTTTCGCCTTTTCCGGCGTATCAATGTTTCCTTCTGCGATTACTCTGCCTTTTACATTTTCAATAATGCTTTTTAATATTTCAAAATCATTTTCCTCTATTATGTCGTTTTTGCTTTCTGCCGTATATCCCACCAGCGTAGAGCCTATAAAGTCAAATCCCAACTTATCAGCATAAATTGCTTCCTGCACCGTTGAGCAATCCGCAAGCAATAGCTGTTCCGGATACTTTTTGCGAATCTCCTCATAGAATTCCTTCACCGATACATCATCCGGTCTTTTCCTGCCTGTTGCATCAATCGCTATGATATCTGGTTTTACGGCTGATAGTTGATCTATTTCCTTCATCGTTGGCGTTATAAATACTTCGCTGTTATCATAAGTTCTTTTGATAATTCCAATTAACGGAAGGTCAACATTTTTTTTAATCTCCTCCAGATCCTCAACCGAGTTGGCCCTTATTCCACAAGCGCCACCTTCTTTTGCTGCTCTGGCCATCCTTCCCATAATAAAAGAAGAATGTAATGGCTCCGTCTCTAATGCCTGACAGGAAACAATTAGTTTTCCTTTCATATCAAGAATTCTTTTATCCATAGTCTCCTCCGGTAAATATATTTGTTTTTCTATGTATACTATACATTTTATTGCAAATAATTTCAATATTATTTTTCATTCTGTAACTAGTTTCAATTTTTTAGTTATTTTATGTGTTCTGTCTTGTATTTTAAATTCAATTTTGTGCATTTTAAATAGTTCTTTTAGAAATTAGTTTCAATCGTTGGCTATAGACCAGTGCATAGGAATTTAGAGAACGCTCTACTGCTGACCGGCGTAAAGAGAGCCCGGGAATCCGCATAAACGGATTTCCAGGCTCTTAATAATATTCAAATTCGGCAGGTCCAACACTACATACGTATTTTATATCTTTATCACTGCCTTTACAATATTAGCCTTATCTCTGATACTTTCATCCATAGCTTGTTGGATGTCATCCAGATCAAAATAATTCGTAACGATATCTATTATATTTACTTTATCATTTGCCACAGCTTCAATTGCCATCGGATAGATATGACGATAACGAAAAATAGTTTTAAAAGTAAGCTCTTTATCCAGTGATTCACTGATATTCAACATCATCTTTCCAGTTTTACTGTATCCGACGAGTACAATTGTTGCTCCTTTTCTTGTTACACTGATACACTGGTTTGTCGTTGTCTGTGTACCTGCGGTTTCGATTGCCAGGTCAACACCCCGGCCTTTAGTCAATTCCAGGATCTTTGCAGCTGCATTCTCTTCCACTCCGTTGACGACTGCACCGGCTCCCAGTTCCAACGCCTTCTCCAGTCGTTTTTTAATGATATCAACCACGATCACATTGGAGACACCCTTTGCCTTCAGTGCAAGCAATGTTACGAGACCGATGCAGCCTGCACCGAATACCACTGCCGTTTGCCCTGCATGTGCATCTCCCTGATCTGCTGCATGAAATCCCACTGCAAGCGGCTCAATCAATGCCCCTTCCAGCGTAGATACGTGATCCGGCAGCTTGAAACACAACTCTGCATCATGAGCCACGTATTCCTGAAACACTCCATCTACCGGAGGTGTTGCAAAAAATACCATATCCGGACAGAGATTATATTTGCCTTCCCTGCAGAATTCACACTTTCCACAAGCCTTGCCAGGTTCTAATGCCACTTTGTCACCTACGCTTAGATGCTTTACGTTCTTTCCTGCCTCTACAACAGTTCCTCCGGATTCATGTCCCAGTACAAAGGGGGGATCTACAATAAAGTTCCCAATAGCTCCGGTCTCATAATAATGTATATCACTGCCGCAGATTCCTACATATTCTAATTTGACCAAAACTTCATCATCCGCCGGCTGTGGAATGTCCTTTTCCAATAAGTTCATCTTACCTATGCCTTCCATAATGGCAACTTTCATCTTACCTTCCATAATCCAGCCTTTCTTTATAAAATTTTCAAATTTGCGGTATATTATTGGCAAAATGCTGCAAGATTACCAGCGGCTCGTATTTACTATGGTTTTCAATAGTCACACCACTGCGTGCTGCACGTTCGGAAACAAAAAATTCATCGCCCGAAGGTTCGCCGAATCTGAGCATGACCGCAGTTTCGCATGGGTAAACTCCAAATTTGCCGTACCCCTGAACCAATATACATCCATAGCAGGCAGAATCCTTAAGAATTATTCTGGCGCCCGGATTAATGGTGACTTCTTTTGCGGCAATAAATTCATTATGATAGGCGACCCATTTTTCAGTGCAGCCCTCCTGCGTCTTTTCAAGGGGCACAGGTTCTCTGAAATATTTCTTTTTATAATGCGGATCAGTTGAGGCTTCCCAGTCAATAAGATCAAAGAGATACTCGATATCATCGCGCCTATCCGGCGGACAATTATCTGTAAGCAGTTCAATACCGTTAACCTCTCCCGCCGTTACATTCTCCATAATCGTGTTTATATCACTGTTCCACTGCGGTTCATAAGTAAGCACAGATCCGGGTGCATGGATCACTCCCGGAGGGGTATACCATCCCGTGCCCAATTCTATTCGATAAGCTCTTGAATACTGCGTGATACGCGTATCACATTTTAAATAATCTCTAATGCACTGTTTTATCGTTTCTTTCGGCGTATCCGAATCAAACCCAAAATATGTAACCGGAAATTCTCCCAGGTGATTATTCAGCTGTCTGGGAAAATAATATGCTTCCGGCTTGCCTAATCGTCCAACGAGTGCTGCTTTTTCATCCTCCATGTGCAAATGATGGAATAAAGGAGTATTATAATCAAAGAACTTTGCAAACATGGGGAACGTCCCGTAATTCTTATACAGAATTTCACCAATGATATCCGCACCCAATTCCCCGATGGCATCTTTTAACAGGAAACGTTCCTTCCCATCTTTTACATAGCTCATACCTTCATCCGCAAGCGTATCAGGTCCATTCATTGCAACAGTGGTTGAAGAAAGCCATCTCTCTTTGATTGCCCCGCGCTTCATCCCAAAAGCATAATAATCATCGGGATGGAGCCTGAGTCTAAATCCTGCTTTCGCGAAATTTCTGGGAATGAAAGCCGGTATAAGCTGAAATATGCCCTCGCCTTTATCAAAAGCATTTCTGATTTGCTGACTTTTTTTCAAAATAATTCCTCCTTTTATTTGTCGCTGATTTTATCAATCAATACAGCAATTATGATAATTACACCAGTTGCAATTACTTGATAAAAGGACTGAATATTAAGCAGAGTCAGACCATTTGCAAGTACACAGAGTATCAATGCCCCCAGAATAGTTCCTATTACATTTCCCTTACCCCCATTCAAGCTCGCACCGCCAATAGCTGCCGCCGCAATAGCGTCCAGCTCGTAACCTGTCCCTGCATTTGCGTCTACGGAGGCCAGCCGTCCCAGATAGACGATTGCTCCTATCCCGCATATCACGCCAACCAGGATGTAAGTAAGCATCCTTATCATTTTTACGTTTACACCGGAAAGGCGCGCCGCCTCCTCATTTCCTCCAATCGCAAATATATATCTGCCATATTTCGTATATTTTGCAAACAGGGCAATGATTACAGCCACAGCCAGCAAGATGATTACCGGTATGGGCAGTTTGGAATTTGTGCTGTTCATAAAAGACGTAAATTCCCCCGGAAGTCCTCTTACTACTCTTGCGTTTGAAATAGTATACTGAACACCACGATAAATATTCATTGTACCCATGGTAATAAGAAACGGCTGAACCTTGAAAACAGAGATAAGAAATCCGTTGATCAATCCACATATCGCGCCAACCACCAGCGCTATTATGATGGCAAGCCAGATTGCGTTTGAACCGTATTTCACCATAGTATTTGCTGAAATCAAAGCCGACAGTGCAACCGTAGACCCGACGGATAAATCAATCCCGCCCGCAATTATAACCAGGGTCATACCGACTGCCAAAATTCCTTTAATAGCCGTTTGCTGTAAAATGCTTGTTATATTAGGCCAGGTCAGAAATACATCCGAAGTAACTGCCATAAACACCACCATGCAAAGCAAAACAAGTAATATACCTGTTTGACGTTTTTGCATAATTCTCTTAATCGTATCGCTGCTTTTTAACCCCATAACCCGGTACCTCCTTAGCTTTCGCCCATAGCATAGTGTAAAATATTATTTTCCGTTGCATCCTCATGCATTACCTCACCGGTAATACGGCCTTCATAAATCACTAATATTCGATTACTCATGCTAATGACCTCAGGTAAATCAGATGAAATCATAAGTATTGAATTCCCTTCCTTAATTAATTTAAGCATTAATCGATAGATTTCATCTTTTGCCCCCACGTCAATACCACGCGTAGGTTCATCCATAATGATAATGCCGGCATTTGTACTCATCCATTTCGCGACAATAACCTTCTGCTGGTTCCCGCCGCTTAAACGGAATGTCTTAAGTTCTAAATCAAATGGATGAACATTCAGGCTTTTCATAAAGTGCTCTGCATTCTCCTTTTCGCTCTTTTCGCTGATAATACCGTGCTTTTTGAGTCGGTTATAAGAGCATAGATTAACATTTCGTTTATTACTGAGAATGCCAATCATGCCATGCAATTTACGATCTTCAGGTATCAATGCAATTCCCTTTTTCATACTATCCTTCGGCGAGTTGAAATTCACTTTCTCACCTTCCACATATATTTCTCCGGATGCGATCTTATCGGCCCCAAATATGGCTCTGACAATTTCCGTTCGTCCCGAGCCTACCAGACCGGCAAACCCCAGGATTTCCCCTTTATGCAAATCAAAACTAATGTCTCTGAATATGTTTTCAGAACTCGTAAGATTGCGTACAGAAAGCACAATATTTTTTTCATCATAAGAGGTTGTATTGCTTACCGACTGGCTCAAATCCCGGCCTGTCATCATTTGGAGCAGCATTTTTTTCGAAACATCTTCTATATTAAGCGTATTAACCAGTACACCATCGCGCAGAACAGTAATCACATCAGAGATTTCCAATACTTCATTTAGTCTGTGTGAAACAAAAATAATCGCCTTTCCCTGTTCTTTTAACATTTTCATAATTTTAAAAAGCTCACCGATCTCTTTTGTTGTTAAACTCGAAGTAGGTTCATCAAGTATCAGTACTGAAAAGTCTATTCGAAGGGCTTTGGCGATTTCAACCAATTGTTTTTGTGCGGCGCTCAGGTTTTTGGCTATGGCAGTGCTTTTAAAATCTGCGTTCAATTCTGCCAGTATCTCATCGGATTCCATCTGCATCTTTTTGTACCAGATCGCTTTTGTAACAGGATGCAGGAGTTCATCGCCCAGGAAGATATTTTCCGCCACGGTCAAATCAGGTATGATCTGCAATTCCTGATGAACCTTTATGATTCCTTTTTTCCTTGCCGCTACAGGGTTGATTAATTCAACAAGCCCGCCTGACATGCAGATATTGCCGCTATCCATCTTCAGAGAGCCGGACATGATATTTAATAATGTTGATTTTCCGGCACCATTTTCGCCAAGCAGGGCATGGATTTCACCGGGTCGTATTGTAAAATTTATCTTATTTAAAACTACATTTCCGGAAAAGCTTTTTGTAATATCTTTGAGCTCCATAATTATATCTTTTTGCATCGAATACCACCTTTCAACTTATACAGGTCATGTCTGACCTTTTTTAGTTAATAATCAGACATGACCAATACTCAGTTAAGTTAGTGTAAGCATGATTATTCTGTAAGTTTAGTTTTCAGGATGGTAAAATTCCTGATAATTGTCAATATCACCCATGATCAGCGGTGTGGAGACAACACGGTTAATATCCTGCCCGCCCAGCAGTCTTAAAGTCAGTTCTACGCTGATTTCACCTACTAAAGATGTGTAAGATTCAACAGTCGCTGTCATTTCACCCTTGCTAATGGAATCATAAGCAGCGGAAATACCGTCGATTCCGGTAACCATAACCTCTCCCAGCAAACCTTTTGCTCTTACGGCTTCCACAACTCCTAAAGCCATGTTGTCATTAACACAGAAGAATCCGTCAAGATCAGGATTTGCAGTGAGACAGTCTGTAGCAAGCTCCATTGCAGTTTCAGAAGACCACTCAGCAGGAAGTTCTGCCACAACCTCAATATCGGTACCTTCCAAAGCAGATTTAAAGCCGTTACACCGACCGGTGTTATTCTGCATGCCTACAGCCCCCATAACAAGAGCTACTTTTCCTTTTCCGCCCAGCTTTTCCACAAAATACTCACCTGCGCAGCGTCCGGTGTTGTAATGAAGATTACCGACAAATACGTTAGCATTACTCTGCAGGTTTGCAACCGTATTGACAATAGGGGCTCCTAAAGCACGTGCCTGAGCTGCCGGCTCGGCCAGCAATTCATCTGTCATAGGCGAAAAGATAAAGGCATCATATCCTTTATTTACCATCGTTTCGGCAAGCGCAAGCTGTCCTACCTCATCGTTATTGTCCACAACACACTGGACATCGACGTTAACTCCATACTTTTCGGCGCCGGCTTTAATACCTTCTGACAGAACCGACCAGTATTCATTTGTCAGGTCATTCATAACAGCTCCTATTGTGATATCACCGCTTATTTCCGGCACGGGACCAAATTCAGCCTCAAGATCCTTGTATTCTATTGTATCCTCATAGGCTTCCGGATTAAAATTGGGATCAATCGGAAAATCTGCGGCTGCTTTGCCGGCATCTTCTGATGTTGTTTCAACCGCCGGCGTTTCAGTATTGGAATCTCCGCCCGTCTCCTCTGAGCTTTGATTCGTTGTTGGTTCCTGTTTCTTTTCTGTTGCACACCCCCCGAGTGAGATGAGCATCATTACAAACACCATTAATAAACCAAACATCTTTTGATTTCTCATAATACTACCTCCAGATAAATTTTTCATTGCTGAATTTAAAACAACCATTTTGCTCCAAGGATTATTCATATATGAATTACCAATTTCTTATATAGTTATATTATCATAAAAAATGATTTTGGTCAAGTAAGAAATTAATATTTGACTAATGCAATTCATATATGGTACAATTTAGCAAGGGAAATAAATTTACCTATATTAAATATATTTATTGGGAGGTTTTTAAATTGAGCAAAATTGATAAGACAGAAAAAGAAGAGACGGTGAATATATACCCGCCTGCATTAACACGTTCGCTGCTTGTGTTTGACTATATGGCGAAAGTTCAGAATCCGGTCACTATCAAAGAATTGTCTAAGGAACTTACTATTCCTTATTCTTCCATCTTCAGAATAGTGAAATGTCTTACGGACTATGGTTATTTAAGGACTCCAAATAACCAGAATGACCGCTATGTTTTAGGATACAAGTTTTTAAAGTTTGCTTCCATGAATACAGACGGATATGGAATCAATGACATCGTATACCCCAAAATGAAAGAACTTGTTGACCAAACCGGGCAGACCTGCCAATTAAGTATCCTGGAAAATAAATCTTTAGTTATTATAACACAGCATGTCATACCAAATAATACTATTACACTAATTGCAAAGCTTGGCGAAAAATTACCGGTTAATAGCTGTTCAAGCGGTAAGCTTTTATTCGCAATGTTACCGGAAGCGGACCGGATTAAATATTTTCCGGAAGCATTTCGTTATTTTTTAAGCAAGACCGAACATACCATTATGGATCCTGATGTGTTTTTATCACATCTCCAGACAATCCGTCAGCAAGGTTACAGTATGGACAATGAGGAATATGCTCTTGGAATTGGCTGTTTTTCGGCTCCCATTTATGATTTCACCGGAGATGTCGTCGCTGCTCTGACCTTAACCGGTCCTGTAAATTTCTATACGGAGCCCGACTCTTCACAAAAAATATTAAAAACATTATTTGAAATCTGCTGCCAAATATCTGTTAGTTTAGGCTTTAACGATCGAAAGGGGTAATAAATATGAAGGCTGAACAACTGCGCGAAATGATTATTATATACCATGAACATCTGGATGTAAATTGGGCCAGATGTACCGAACGTACCCTCAAAACTCATTCAATTCTCACGCGGAGTTACATGGATGTTTTTGATTGGATAATGGATGAAATACCTGAATTGTGTGAACGGGGATTCCATTTCTCCGAAGGGCAGACCATATTTTTCCGCACCTTTATGGAACGTCATCCCGAAAAATGGAAAACGATTGCCAATCTAATTGAAAATAAAGGAATTGAGGTGCTGCGTCAGGGAGAAGTGATATGCGATTCCAACTGTGTACCTGCCGAAAGTATTTCCCGTAACTTTTTGATTGCAGAGAAATTCTATAGTAAATATTGTAAACATTCGTGGAGCTCCAAGCTCGCCTTCATGTGGGATGCCTTTGGAAACAGTGCCAACATGCCCCAGATATTAAAGCTTTCAGGTGCAGAATTAGTCGGTGGTACGAAATATCGTCTTTGCGAGGGTCATTATTGGGTTGGCATCGATGGTTCGAAACTGCCTTGCATCGATATGCTTTTCGGCAGTTTTCATCATTCTGATGATCCCATGTACTATTTGTTAAGCAGGCATCCCCACTGCCCTCATTGTAAAGGTGCCGGATGTGAAAAATGCGAAGATCGCGGCATGATAAATGCTCACCCATTCAGAAAAGACGAATTAATTCGTTTTCTGGAAGGAACCTTAAAGATTAAAGATAAGAAGTTTGTTCTCATCGGTGGAGAAGAGAGCATACCAGGTCATGCGATACTTGACGCCATCGAGGAACTTAACAAAAAATATGCCGGAGAAGTGATTTTCCGATGTGGTACCATAGAGGAATTTTGGAATCATCACCATGAATTTTATGAAAGCGTTGCAGATCAATACAAGAAACCAACTCCTGAATTGAATCCTGTGAATGCCGGTTGTTACGTCACACGTATTGAAAAAAAGCAGCGTTTACATTCCATTACATACGCACTGATCAGAGCTGAAGCCGCTATCGCTAAAAAGCATTGGATTGATGGTACCAGTTCTCCTGTCACGGATGATATGGTATGTGCCTGGCATGATATTACTGCGAACATGCAGCATGATGCAATCGGTGGAGCGCAGACAGACAGCGGCTGCAGGGAATTTATGAGTTATCTTGACGAAGCTGAATCCATCGCCTATCAGTATGCGAATGTAGAAAAACCATATCATGCAAATCGCACTCTCATTGACCACAGTAAAGACGGCATGTGTCACAAAAAGTTGGGGGAAATCGATGTGTTTTATGATCTAAAAGGTATTATCTCCGCCAAAAAGAATGGTATTGATGTCTTTGGCGAATACAGATATCACCATCTGGGATATACGGATACCGATTCCGAACCGCTGCATATCGGAGAGCTTGTGCTGCAGGATGATTGGGGCGAAGAATATGGCTGGATGTCATTGGGACAGGAACTTCCCCTGGGAGCATACAATTATCAGGTTTGTGAAAATAACGACTATATCTGGTGGTCCGGCAAGCGTGAAGTATCTGATCCGCGAGCAAAGATCCTCGAATGGGAGATACGTGTTCAGGCCTCGCAAAACGGTGAATATCTTGAGTTTACTACTGATGTCAACTGGGATACTGCCAGCAAACGTTTGCGTGTAGTTTTTCCCGTAAACGATTATGAATCAAAAGAATCAATCTGGGAAATACCTTATGGTTTTATAAAACGAAGCTTTGACCCAAATGCCAAACAAGAACCTCTATACACTATGGAAGCATCACCTACCTCCGGATATGAGTATAGATCTACATGTCCTACAGGAGAATTTCCCGCTTTACATTGGGTTAAACATGAAATCAATCATCATCAAGGTGCTGCACTGCTTACGAAAGGAATTCCTTCCGTAAGATGGCTGCCCGGAAATCTTTCCCTATCACTGCTCCGCTCACCACAGATGCATGACATAACGATCTTACCGCATGTACAGGACATCTGGGATATTGACGGTATGCGCGATACAGGTCATCACCGTTTTGAATATGCCATTTATCCTTATGTTGAGGAACTTTCAAACGGAGACCTGACAAGGACAGGTTATGACTACAACTCTGCATCTCCAGATATACCATTTGAAATCGAAGGTGATGTTGTCGTCACCGCATTTAAAACGGCTGAAGATGGCAATGGTTTTATTCTGCGTGTCCAGGAGGCTAATGGTACCGGAAGTAAATTCAAAATTTTATTTGACGATTTAAAATATGTAACCCCGGTTAATATTATTGAAAACCCAATCGGCAATACAGTGCATGATCGCGTATTCTGTACTGCACTGCATAAACACGAGATTTTTTCCGTACGTATCCGGTAGCTGATACAGCAAAAGTTACAGCAGATAACCTCCAAAGCAAGTCACCCGCAGATGTCTTTAAACCCTTCCTTGAGGTAGGTATAGACATCTGTGACACTGCCAAAGTCGTTTTCTTTTATCATACTACTCCATCCTTTCACGTTTTTCATTTATCATGAAACTGACCGCCGATGCCATCAAACAAAACAAAGCATCAATCAGCCAGATTATTGTATAGGTCCCTGTCCCGGATAAACAAATCCCTCCCAGCCAGGAGCTGAAGAAACTGCCAACCTGATGTGCTGCAAATACAATTCCAAACAACGCCGCCAGTTTTACTGCTCCAAACATTTGCCCCACTAACCCCGATGTGGGTGGTACTGTGGAATTTCCGGTCAGCCCAAGTAAAAATATAAATATATAAATAGAAATGATTGATTTAGGCAAAGCCAGGAATGACACAATCATCAGACACCGGCTGCCATACAATCCTCCAAGCACATACTTCATCGGAATACGGCTGCATAGTATTCCACTTAATACAGCTCCAGCCATTGTGGCAATTCCATAAACAGAAAAAGCAAACGCTGCTATTCGACCCGAGTGTCCATAAGATACAATTTGTGAATAAAAGTGTGTCTCAATCAATGCCATATGGAAACCACAAGTGAAAAATCCCGCCATTAAGCATAGGTAACTCCTATTCTTTATTGCACTCCCTATCATTTTACCGAAGCTCTCTTCTTGCACCTGATCAGAGCGGCTGGTATTTTGTACCCTCTGTTCAGAATGACACATGGCGATAGAAACCGGCAATAACAATAGCGCCGGAATACCAATAAAAAGCATTGTCCCAAGCAATCCAAAAGCCACCATCATTGTCTGAATAAGCGGGGAGAAAACTGTACTTCCAATACCACTGCTGGCCGTAACAATACCAGATACAGCAGCATTAATCCGGCCCGGCATCTGTGGTGTCAGCACCCCCATAATAATGCCAAAGGACAGCGCTGCCGTTCCCGGACGGCAATATCCCCCCTAATACTATCAGCAGCATCCACATGTCTTTACACAGTGGGAGTAACAGCAATCCCGCAACCAACAGTATAACGCCTCTGCGCAGTACAAACGCTCCGGAATACTTCATTGCTATAATTCCAAAAACCGGCTGCATAATCCCAAAAACCAGCTGGGCAAGTGCCAGTGCAAAACTGACATAAGAATAGGTAATTCCGCTGTTTTCAATAATCGGGTTCAGTAAGATGCCATAATTACTGCGAATCCCCGCACTCATGGCATAAATTAAGCACCCAGCTAGAGTTAAGAGTAAAATAGTCTTTTTTGTCGTAGATGTATCTTTCATAAAGTCTCCCACACTTTCCGGGCCGCGGCTCAACGGTATTAAGAAGGCTCCGCCAACAGTCCAACAGTAAATTTTATCCGGATATTGTCATTAGAATATTTTTAGTATATGATAGGATTAACTATAAGTAAAACAAATATATCTAATCTAAACATTAGAGAAAGTGAAGTAAGTATATGAAACGCTATATTGCTCTGCAGAAAATTATTGAAACAGGCAGTTTCTCCAGGGCTGCCGAAATGCTGGGATACACCCAGTCGGCCCTAAGTCAGATGATCACTTCCCTGGAACACGAGTTATCGATCAAGCTGGTAAACCGTTATCGAACCGGAACAAAACTAACCCTGGAAGGCAAGGAACTCTATCCCCATATCGAACGCCTGGTTAATCAGTATGCCTCACTCCAGGAGAAAACAAAAGAAATAAAGGAGCTCGAAACAGGAGTAATTCGGATGGGGACCATTGCCAGTATATCAACTCACTGGCTTCCCGGTATATTAAAAGAGTTTCAAGAACACTATCCAGGCGTAGAATTCATCATTCACCAGGGTGACTATACCTCCATCCTCGACTGGATTAAAACAGGTGCTATAGACTTTGGTTTTATTAATCCCAAAGCTGTCAAAGGAATTGAAACCATCGCCCTAAAAGAAGGTGCAATGCTGGCTGTTCTGCCCAAACTTCACCCTTTAGCAAAAAAGAAAGTTGTCCCCCTTAAACTTCTGGCCAAAGAACCTTTTATATTACTGGAAGAGGGGCACTACAACGAACCGCTGGAAGCTTTCCGGTCAGTCGGCGTCACACCCAATGTAAAATATACGATTCATGATGATTATGCGATTATGACGATGGTAGAAGCCGGGCTGGGTGTCAGTATTCTGGCAGAGCTGATTCTTCACCGGACAAACTACCAGCTTGAATTGAGACCGACAAGCCCTCCGGTGTATCGAACCATCGCTCTGGGATATAAGGATAAAAATAGTCTGTCGATAGCCAGTAAACGATTTATTGAACATTTGCGCAAAAAAGCCGGGAGCCTTCCTTAAATAGAACAGGAATTCTCCCGGTAAAATCACTGTTTGATTCCAATGCACACCTGTATGCTTATGGCTTTGTAGTAGGCCCTTCTAAATATACAAATAAATTCTTATTGTCATTCTCAATGGTAAGGGTCGGGCATCCGCATGGCATTACGGTAAAACCGTCAGGCATAAGGCTATGACATTCTAAACTATCACTCATGATATTTTTCAATGTATTGCTCCAGATATTCCTTCAGTACCTGGTCGCATACATAGAGATATGTTCCTCTTATTCCTCTTGTCATCAAAACATAGTATATATTTTTTATGTATTGATTCAATTCTTCATCTGCAGCAGTTCTCTTTCCGTTCATATCATAGTACTGGCTCTTATCTGCTACTACCGCTCTTTCCACTTTATCGTATCTGATATCCTCGCCCAAAATGACGAAGCCATAGTTTAAGTCGTACCCCTGAACCGAATGGATACAGCCAACTTCATTGATCGCATTTTCACAATGCACCCAGTTGTCCGTCCGATTATTCCACATTCGTTCAGAATTCTCTATTTTTATATCCTTTAACTGCTTGTTTTTTTTACTGACCCAAGGCCATGCATATCCTGCAACCATCCTGCACAGTCCATATTTTCCTTCTTTTTTCCGTAAAAGTTTCTCGAATTCACTGAAAGAATCAACAATCTTAAACTCATATTTACCGAATATTTGCTTTTTATCAGGCTTGCTATACAACAGCGCTTTAAGATAATCGATATAACCATTACCACCGATAATACGCATTTGCGATGACAGCTTATAATACGCTATCATGCGTTTTTGAAATCTTTCATTTAATTTCTCATCCATTAGCTCTGCTGAGACACCCGAGGGACCGATGACCTGATCGCTGTCAAAGAAAAGAATCGGACATTTGCATTGAGTCAGAATCCAATCCAGTTCTGTTGCATCTTTCGATAAATTCAGTCTCCTGTTATTTTCACCATGTGCTCCCATGTTAGCGATATTTTTTCTTCTGCGCAAGCGGTGCGCTTCATCTACCAATAAAATATCGTATTTAGTTGTTGCCACAGCGGATGGACTTATAACATCTTTTGCCATTAAGCCATCTATTTGTTTGAACAGACTTTTCAGAGTTTTTCGTAATGATGTCTGCGGAACTACAATTGCCATCTTTTTATCTTTATATCTGGGATTTCCCTGTTCATCTTCGTAATCCTTCAAATATTTAAACAAATAGACCGCTACAATCGTCTTTCCACTTCCCGGCATCCCTTCAACTATAATTGGACGTTCATAATCTTTCTCGATGTATTTTATAATGTCTTCTACTGCATTAAACTGACCTTCGTTTAATGCCTTATACGGTGAGTATTTAAACAAATCGGAATTTCGAATCTGATCAAAATGTTTTGTCGCTATTTTCTTTTCTCTGAGCTGCTCCCATAATACCGGGAATAAATTATCATAATATGGCCGTTTATAATAATCCTTATTGGCAAAACCTTTATTTTTATTTGTCAAAATATATTTCTCATCAGCTATTAAAAATTCAATCAGTCTGTTCTCAAAATCGTAAGTTACTGACTGGTTAAACTCCTGTGAATAAATAAGATGTACTTTCTTAAATATTTTCTTTTCTTCTTTTGACAGATGCTCTGACATTCTCGCAATTACTCTGTTAGATTCACCAACATAGGCTTTCTTACCATTTTCTAAAATATACAGCATCGGCCAGTTTATCAATTTAGCATTATTTCCATAATTTGGGCTTGGAAATTTGCTGTCTGTAATATAGAACATTTATTCCTCCCCTAAAGAAAGCTCCGTATATTTCAGGTTTTTTCCTTTTATTTTATCGACCGGATATTTTTCGTCGTTTTTCCTGAGCTTCTTTTTAAGGCCTTCCTTCAGATCCAGATCATACATTTGTGAAAAACGCAGTAAAAAGAAAAAAATATCCGCCAACTCATCTGAAATTTCTTCACGGATTTTATCTGTCTGAAGCATCTCAGCCATTTGTCCTTCCGTTTTAAAACGAAAAATATCAAGTAATTCATTCGATTCTGTTGAAAGTCCTATTGCTAATTCTTTTGGTGAATGGAACTGGTCCCAATCTCTTAGTTCGCAGAACTCTTTTATTTGTTGAATCAGTATGGATATATCTGACATACTTATTCCTTTCTCAGCTTTGGTTAGCTGTCCGGTGTTCTTCTAAATTATCTAATAATACTATTATATCTCATATCTCATATTTTTCAATTTTTTATTCTGGAGCAACATGTAATTTATGCAATTATCCGGCTTAACTCCTATTTTATAAGGCTTCGGACCATCGGTTGGCCGTCCCATTTTTTTCTTGTCCAATTTTAAAAATATTTTTATTTGGGAAATATCAGACCATGGAGTGAGCATACGTATCTAGAGATGTTAAAGTGCTTGAGATTGATGTAATTTTGTCAAACTACTAATGATATTCATATTGAGCGTAGTATTGCATTCATAGAAAGCATAGTTATAACATAGGTTAATTATATTAAAAGGCAGACGCATTAAGCGACTGCCTCAGTCTGAACAAAACTGCATTACTAGGATGCAGTTTTGTCATCGTTCGTCTGTCTATTTTCCAAATCATTCAAAGATGCGGCGTCTGCGGACGCCTTTCGCGAGCCGTCCGATTTACCGGATCGTCACCTTTTTGCTCTTTACGGTTTTTGAGTTTTTGTAATTGCCTTTGCCTTTCGCCTTGAGTGTGAAATGATATTTTTTTCCTTTCTTCAATTTTTTGAGTTGCGTTTTTGTGAAAGTATGGCTTGTTTTATTCTTTTTGACCTGTACTGTGAAAACCGTTTTTTTACCCTGCATGACTTTCAGCGTGTAACCGTTGTTGTTGGATACCTTTTTCCATGATGCTTTTTTCGTGGTGATTTTGAGTTTGGTTGGCTTAGCCAGCGCCTTTTTCGCGATGGTAAACTTAACTGCTCGGGCCTTGGTCGGGTTCGCTCCGCTTTTCCACTGGTGATTGCTGTCGGGCGTTACCGTGGCGGTGTAGGTTTTGGCATTTTTACCGATGTTGCCCTTTATGGTGTAGCCCGCACCACTATTCGCACCAGTTTGCGTTTTCCCGTTGTAGACAAGCCCGGTTTTCGCGGCGGGGACGGCGATTTTCTTTCGCACAACGGAGATCGTTACATCAATACCGGTTAAATTGTTGTAGTTGTCCGTATCCCCCGGGGTAAATTTCGCTTTGTGTGTCTGATTCCCGGCATTGCCAACCGGTGTCGTTCCTGCTGCTTCCCATGTCCAGCCTGTGGGCAGGGTCACGCTTGCCAACGTGTTACCGTAAGTGGCGG
>Ga0153953_1000130_pt1 | contig 22115 bp, 17 predicted proteins | sample TSNJ037MetaG_FD_104718 | JGI IMG/M metagenome (GOLD analysis project Ga0153953, IMG submission 104718) | Attine ant fungus gardens microbial communities from New Jersey, USA - TSNJ037 MetaG | ecosystem: Host-associated > Fungi > Mycelium > Unclassified | place: USA: New Jersey, Wharton State...
GCGCTTAAGTTATCGACTCTTTGTTTAAACTCTCTATAAGTGGTTCTCCTTGAACGATCCACAAACGCTATATTATCTGCATATTTTTCTGCAGCTTCTTCAAGTACCTCACCAAATGTTTTCGCTTTTAAAGCTCCTGCCGCCTCATATTTCCTTATATATTTATCATATACAGCTATTTCATCCATACGTATTCCTCACTATAATTACAAAATTTTCTATATACTTAATAAACGTTATCTTCTCTGCTGTCCTGAAAGAACTTCCAGACTTTCTTAATCCCCTTCTGATCAAGGACATAACTATCTCGCACTTCCCCCTTTTCTAAATGAACTACACGGGTGCCACATTCAATAATTAACTCTATATCGTGAGTAATAATAAAAACTGTTTTTCCCGTGTTGATGAGACTCCTTATATTCTGGGCTACTTCTTTCATATGCTTCATATCAAGGCCACTTGTTGGCTCATCAAGTATTATATACTCTCTCCCACTTGCCAAAGCACTCGCTATTGCTACTCTTTGTTTTTGTCCTCCCGATAGTGACATCGGATGCAGCTCCTTGAACTCTAGTAAATCAAGACTACTAAGAATTTCCTCTGCGGTCTTGTTATCCGGTTTATCCATACTAAGCAAAACCTCTTCTAGTACCGATTCAGCAAACAACTGGTGATTCACATCCTGCATTACCATGTAGAATTTACTTAACCTTTCTTTATTTTTGAGAACTTTATCATCTTTTACAACTCCCTTAAACTTCTTTATCAAACCGCAGAGGCATGTTGCAAAGGTGCTTTTACCAGCACCGTTATGGCCAATTATTACAATACTATTTCCCTTTGGAAGCACAAGTTCATCTGAGAATTTCAAGGCATCTCTACCACCTTTTTTATGTGAATACTCAAAATCGACCAACTTCAACTCTGCTCCTCCTGTTGGAAGCGATATCATCTTTGATTTAACAACGTCCTCAAGTTCAAGTGGACGCAGCCCCATACTCTGCATTGCTGAAACCGAAAGATCCCTAAACTCATCACCGCTAAAAGTCTTTGAAACCTCTCCCTCTTGCATATATACAACTTTATCTATTAAATCCTTGAGATAGTAGAGCCGATGCTCAGAAATAATTATTGTTTTCCCCTGCGCCTTCCAAATCCCAATCATTTTTTTCAACTCTTCTGTCGCAGTTATATCTAAATTTGACGAGGGTTCATCCAAGACCATAATATCCGGCTCACAAACCGATACCGATGCACATGCAATCTTCTGTTTTTCACCGCCTGAAAGCTGAAAAAGACTTCTATCCAAAAGCTCTTCCATTTTAAACATTTCCGCTGTCTGTATTACTCTTTTCTCAATCTCGTTGTATTCCAAACCTCTGTTTTCTGCACCGAAAGCCAACTCACTAGTGCTGTCCACATTAAAAAACTGGCTGCGTGGATTTTGAAATACAGAGCCAACATATTTTGCAGTTTCATAAATAGGTAATTTATGTATTTGTTTGCCCTTTAACAACACCCCGCCCGATAGTTTTCCTTCATAATAGTGAGGTATTAATCCATTAATCAGCCTAATCAAAGTAGTTTTTCCACACCCCGACTCCCCGCAAATCAATACAGTCTCACCCTTTTTTATTTCTAAGCCAATCTCTTTTAAGCCATTATCGCATTCACCTCTTCCATAGGTAAACGATACATTATCTATTGAAACCATTTTATCCTCCATTACAGCAGAAAGTACAGCGCTATAAACACTGTTCCTAAAAGGAACATTAATATATCCCACATGCCAAACCCTATGCTACAAAAATTTGTGCGTTTCACTTCTCCACCCAACCCCCTGGTAAGGGCTGCTGCAGAAAGTTCATCTCCGATTTTCACCGTAGACATAATCAAGGGGATAATTCTGTATTCAAAGATAGCAATCACACCTCCCTTACCGCCTCCCACTCTTATCCCCCTCATTCGCATAGCATTGTTAATAGCACCAGACTCCTCTGATACCGTTGGAAAAAAACGGAACATAACGGACAGAGGTATCACGATTTTCTGTGACACGTGCATTTTCTCCATTCCTGCAACAAATTCACTCACTCTCGTTGTTGCCATTAAATAATAGCCCATCATTCCACAAGGCAGCCAGCGTGTACTCAAACCTGATACTAACGCAATAACGATGTTTATCCCGCCTGACAAGTATCCTGATAAATACTGATCCGTAACCCAAGCCATCGCAAAGATTATACCGTAAACAAAAGCCGCAACTATCCTCTTACCTGTTAATAAAAGAACAAAAGGCAGGCAGGCCAATATTGGTTTATAAATGGCAGCTGCTCCTGCAGTACTGCCATTTATCATTATAATGTTAACCACGAGCAACAAAAACAATTTCGTTCTTGGATCAATCTTCAAAAATGTATGTACCGAGCCACCTTGAAATAATTGCATTACACAATACCTGCTCTCTCAAAGTGTTTTTTCAATACTGCTCTTCCAAGATATGCACCGATGATGCCCCCAACAAGACCCAGCACCATCACTACCGGAAGCATCCAGTTCTGCGTATATCCCATGAGTGCATCCAGATATTCTCCGCTGACCTGTTTGCTGGACTGTTCAAAGAACACATCTCTCATAATCCACATTGGTAACATGGATCCAATTACCCAGTCTGTAAAAACAGCATATCCAATTACAGTTTTCCCCCAGCTCTTATAGTCGCCAGTTTTCATTATGATGTCACCTAAAAAACCGAACACAATACCGAATGGAATCGATATCCAGCTCTGTCCAACCAAAAAGCATAAGATGCCGGCAATCGTCCCCATCAAGGTAACACAACCGAATTTATTCGTCTTAGTCACAAACAGCATAAACGGTATTCCGCCAAGAATCCCGATAAGCAGCGGAATTAGTAATGCAAATATTGGTATATATCCCAGCATTCCACTGATAAAAAACATGATAAAGTATAAAACAGTAAATATACCTACATTAATTAAGTCTTTTGCATCAATTTTATTCGTTTTCATTTGATTTCCTCCTATATCATCCCTATATGTTCTCAGTTACTTATATCTTCTGAAGCTTCCAGCCGACTGCTTTCTCCCTAATGTTTATGAAGTCGGCGTAAATTCCCGGTTGATTAATCAGCGTATCATGTTTTCCATTTTGCACAATCCGTCCATTATCCAGCACTAATATCTGATCGGCATTTCGTACTGTCTTTAACCTGTGCGCAATCATAATAATGGTTTTGTTTCTCGTCAGCGTTTCAATCGCTCTTTGCAGTTCGTCTTCATTTTCCGGATCTACATTTGCTGTGGCCTCATCAAGTATAATAATATCTGCATCTTTCATCATCGCTCTGGCAATAGAAATCCTTTGCTTTTCTCCTCCGGAAATCGTAGCACCACCTTCACCAATTACCGTGTCATAGCCTTGAGGAAGTACAGAAATGAATTCGTGGCAACAAGCCTTTTTCGCTACCTCAACAACCTCCTCCATAGTTGCATCTGGTTTACCGAACTTTATGTTGTTTGCAATGGTATCGTTAAAAAGATACACATTCTGGAAGACCATACTGATATTCGATAATAATTTATTCAATGTATAATCTTTCACATTTTTTCCACCTAAAAGCACCTCGCCATCCGAGACATCCCAGAATCTTGCGATCAGATTACACAGCGTTGTTTTTCCACTTCCTGATGGCCCGACAATAGCGGTTGTTGTTCCTTGTAGTATCTTAAAGTTTACATTATCAATAATTTTACGCTGGTCGTATGAAAATGAGACATTTTTAAACTTAATATCCCTATTGGGCGCTGTTATATCAGCTCCATCTATATCCATTACTGGTGTTTTATGTATGTCCTCTACACGGTCAATAGATGCATCAATTAGTCTTAGGAATGATGACATTAATCCAGCAGCCTCTAACTCACTATAAACAAAGAACCCACATACTATCATCAACAGACACATGAAAAGCTCCATGGTTCCGTTAAGGTAAAAAAGTATTGATGCTATTACAATGCACACACTTGTCATCCTGAGCACAAACTGCTGTGCTGCCACATAAGGAATGAATCCAATCTCCATACCAAAATTCTTTTTTTCAACATCATCGATGGCATGGTCAATTGTTTTATTCGCAACTTTAGCTAAATTAAAAGCTTTAACAACTCCCATCCCCTGAACATACTCTAATACTCCATCAACCAGCTTAGCCTGTGAAGCCTGACGTTTAGGTGAAAGGTTTCTGGATTTAGTCTGCAGAACATGATTTACTAACAGAAAAAGCACAGCCCCTGCCAGAGATAATAATCCAATTCTCCAGTCAAATATGGTTAATCCAACAATCATAATAAATGTTCGGATTAATCCGTGAATGGTTCGCACTAAAGCCGGAGGCGCTATTTTTTCAATCTCTTCCATTGTAGTTGTGACCGCAGCAGTAATATTTCCCAAACTTCTGCTATTAAAATATCCCATCGGCATATACTTCATTCTATCGCCAATCTTAATTCTTTTGCTCTCGCACATCAAATAGCTTCCTGAAACTTCATTGATATGTGAAATATGTCTGGTGACAATCGTACCCGCTATACTCACCAGCATTATCCCCAATGACTGCCACACCGTTTTTACAGACATATTCTGTTCAACAATCGCTTTCAAAACAACGGCTATCGCAAGAATCTGCAAAGCTTCACTCAAAGAATGTAAAACTGCAAACACGATTCCCTTTTGCCATTTTCCCTTCTGCTCTTCTGTAAAATCAAAAAATTTACGGAAAATACTTAACATTTTACACCTCCTAAATCATCCTTGACACCAATATGTTTCTCCCACATATTTTTATATAAGGAGCTCTTCTTCAACAATTCCTCATGAGTTCCCTCTGCATCTACTTTTCCATTTTTCACAACAACTATCTTATCCGAATCCGTTATTGTTGACAGCCTGTGTGCTATTACAATTAACGTTTTATCTGCAATCAACAGACTTACAGCCGCCTGAATAAGCGCTTCATTTTCCGGATCTGTATATGCTGTTGCTTCATCAAGGATTACTATTGGAGCATCTTTCAGCATAGCTCTGGCAATGGCAATTCGCTGCCTTTCTCCACCTGACAGATGTCCACCGGCTCCACCGGCAATTGTTTCATAGCCTTTTTCCAGATTGCAGATAAACTCATGGCATCCCGATGCCTTTGCCACATCCTCTACTTCTGCATCTGTTGCCCCCGGTTTTCCCATACGTATATTATTCCTGATGGTATCATTAAATAAATAATTATCCTGTGCCACATAAGCAATGGTCTCCATAAGCTGATCCACAGGGATCTCCTTAATACTGACACCTCCGATTTTAATATCGCCACCATTAATATCCCACAGTGATGCAATCAGTTTGGCAATTGTTGATTTACCACTACCCGATGGTCCTACAAGAGCAGTTACATTTCCACTCTCCACTCTCATTGATACACCGTTCAGAACTTTCTCATCTTTATAGGAAAACGTAACATCTTCGAGCTGAATATCCGTGGATGCTAATCTAGCCCTCTTATCTGGTCTCACCATATCAGGCTCATCCAATATACGTCCAATATCACCTACGACTGTACCAATCTTAGCAATATCATCAGTAAACATCATGGCAGAGATGATCGGACCCACAATTCCTAATGACAGTATAATAATTGTAATGAAGGTCGGACCACTCAATGATCCATTTATATAGAACAAACAACCAACCGGCAAGACTCCAACCAGAACTGCGGGCCAGACATTTTGTGCTATTGCAGAATAAATTTGTGTAGCACGCATCCAATCCAGAGTAAACTGTGTATTCTTGTGAACCGCATCGGTAAATCGTGCATAAGAGTTAGCCGATTGATTGAAAGCCTTGATTACCTCTATGCCATTTATGTATTCTACGACCGTTGCACTCATATGTTTCCCTGCATTAGTCGAGGCTTCATACTTTACGGCATAATCTTTCATCATTCCCATATAAGCAACAAAGCCTATTGGTATAGTGATAAGCGAAACGAGCGCCATTCGCCAGTCCAGCGTGAACAGATATATAATTATTCCAATTGGTATCAGCATATTAGAGGTCATTTCCGGAATCACATGAGCTAATGGTGTTTCAATCCCGTCAACCCGTTCCACCATTGTAGTTTTAAATTTCCCCGAAGGTGTATCCAGCACATAACCCATTGGTACATTTGATAATTTTGCAGCCAGTCTATGCCGCACTTCCGAAATAACTGCAAATGTTGCCTTATGTGAAAATGTGGTAGATAAGTTCATACCAATTATTTTGGTTACAAAACCTATCGCGGCCCAGCCGCACCAGCCAAGATAATAGCTTATATCCCTCTGCCCATCAATCAGGGCAATTATCATTTGTGCTGTTGCAAAATATGGTACCAGACCTGCAGCAACTCCTATTACTGCCGTTATAACTGATGCGGTGTACGCTGCTTTATGTGGTCCAGCGAAATCCATCAGTCTTGCAAAGGAACTTTGACCTTGCTTCTCTTTCATATAAACCTCCTCAAGTTAGTTTACGCTAATTCATAGTTAAAAAATAAATGCATTAAAGCTTTTTATTATAGTCTTTAAAGCAGCTCAAGCCAGCCGGCTTGGAAGAAATCCTGCAATTTTTTTACATAACAAAACGCATCCTCTTTATTCATATCGTGTAGTATAGTTTCAAATATTCCAGTGTAAAATGCACTTGTAAATATATGAATCATCTCCTTAGACAGTTCACTGTTATTTTTCTGCATGAACTCTAAGGTATATTTCACATCAATATCAACAAACTTATGTACAAAATTCGCATAATCAGTCCCATCCGCATTTTCAAGCAGGAGTTTAAACTCATCATAATGATTATATATATATTCGACAAAAACAATGATTTTATCTTTTGAATAGTCAAATGCTTCATCTGATCCACTATCATTTTTCTTACTGTATGTATCTTGTTCGCTCCAAAACCATTCGAGCAGGTCATCAACGACCGGTTTGACGATTGCTCTAAATACGCCTTCTTTATCCTTAAATCTGGTATATATAGAACCAGTACTGGTATCCGCTTTACCAGCAATTCTTCTCAAGGAAGCATCTTTAAATCCGTATTCTAAAAACTCCTGCTTTGCACACTCTAAAACCCTCTTATCCACACCTTCTATACGATTAGCCATACTTCACCTCCATTCTTATTTGCGCCAATCCAAAACACTGTTATGAATATAACATAAATGATAATGAAAGTCAAATTCGTTTTTTTACTGTTGTTTATTTTTTTACAGTTTCCTCTATAAACTTATGAATAAAATCCGCTGATTCTTCCCAGTCCGGATCAAGCATCTTGTATGATTATTTCAAGTTCAATTTCACTTCCCTCCTTGTACCACATAAATTTTTTGACCAAATGCCGTAAGCGGATGATTTTGTTCGGGATATTCTGCAACGCACACTGCTCCCGCATCACTAAAAACCTGTTTCCAATTCTCATCTGTCAAAAAAGTGGTTTCTTCTGTATTTCCCGGCTCGTCCCCTTGATCTATCATAAATGCCTGCGATATTAATATTTCTGCCGCTTCTCCTGTTGGCTCAATTACTACCAGACAACCTCCTGCTCTCAACGATTGAAGCGCATAACGTACCGATTCACTGATATTCCTGGCATTATTAAGAACGCCATTCGCCACACAGGCATTTATACTTCCCGGTTCTACGCCTTGTTGTTCAAACGGATGATTCACATCAATGATTTGGTATAATATATTTTTCTTATCGGCATATCTTAATTTTGCATTATTCAAAAAGAAAGCGGATAAATCAGTATATAAATAATTCCAATTGTCAAATATCTCCCCTGAGTTTTCCATTAGAACATCGGTGGTTGCTCCTGTCCCTGCCCCACTCTTTCGACAACTTGCTCTTCCTCATCTTTTATGAAAAAATGTCCTCCTTTAAACACCTCTAAGAAAAAGTCGTTATCTGTATATTCCCGCCACAGCATCATTGCATTTTTTGAAACTTCTGTATCTTCTTCTGCCCAAAAAGCAGTAACTGCACAAGGAATTTTCTCTTTTCCTCTCACAAAGTAAGTTTCGTCTAACTCAAAATCAGCGCGAATTGCTGGCAAGAAAAAATTAATCAGCTTCGGGTTATTCAGTATCACTTCTGGGGTTCCGGATAATCTTCTCAGTTCATTGATAAACTCCTTATCCGGAAGGTTATACGTGATTTTGGGAGGTAACAGGTTGGGGGCCCCGCTACCTGCGGCAATAAAATGATGAATGTTCATATTCTTTAGTTCTTTTGCAGTTTCATACGCTATCTTAGCACCTAAACTATGACCCAAAAAAACATTAACTTCTCCCAGAAGAGGTGCTATATCTACAAGAATATCTTCTATTAGCTTTTCCATAGATTTATATGGTTTTTCGGATATTTTTTTCTCTCTGCCTGGCAGATTTAAAATATGAACATCAAAATCGCTTAATACCGAACTTGCAATGCCTCTAAAGGCTGAGGCGTTTCCGCCGGCATACGGAAAGCAAAATAACTTACAGCGCTTCCGTATGCTTTCATTATCTTCTGTAAACAACTTACTCATACATCGTACCTCCTTCCAATTTCCAGCCGATAGAAGCCTCTCTCATCTTAATAAAATCGGCATAAATTCCTGGTTCTGCACTCAGCTCGTTGTGATTTCCTCTCTGCACTACTTTACCGTTATCAATAACTAATATCTGCTGTGCATTTTTTACTGTTTTCAAACGGTGCGCAATCATTACAATTGTTTTCTCTCTCGTCAGTGCATCGATTGCTTCTGTTAATTGCTTTTCATTTTCCGGATCCACACTTGCAGTAGCCTCATCCAATAAAATAATAGGGGCATTCTTTAGAATTGCTCTTGCTATAGATATCCTCTGTTTCTCTCCTCCGGAAAGTGAAGCTCCACCTTCGCCGATTATCGTATCATAACCACCTGTTAATGCCTCAATGAACTCATCACAGCAAGCCTTTTTAGCAGCTTCTTTTACTTCCTGTATGGACGCATCTGGTCTCCCGAACTTTATATTATTTGTAATTGTATCATTGAAAAGGTATACATCCTGAAAGACTATACTAATATTTTTCAACAGACTTTCCAATGTATATTCACGTACATCATGACCTCCAATAAGAATTTTTCCTTTATTTACATCCCAGAACCTGGCTATTAAGTTTACTATTGTTGATTTTCCGCTGCCGGAAGGACCTACAATTGCTGTAGTTGATTTTTCCTGAACTTTGAAATCAACACCTTTTAAGATATCCCTGTCCCCATAAGAAAAATCAACACCTTCAAATTCAATATCCATTGTGTCCGGAGCAATAGCCTTTCCATCGGTATCTATAGTTGGCGTATCAAAAATCTCGTTCACCATATCCATCGATACATCCAATATTCTTAGCAATGAAGAATAACTCCCGGCTGCCTCCAACTGTCCATAAATGATAAAGGAAGAAATAATCATTAATATACATGTCAACCGATCCATCCCTCCAGCTAAGTACAGGTAAATAGAAACAGCAACCATTACTACACCGATTCCTTTTAATATAAGAGACTGCAGCCCAGTATATGGTACGTATGTTTTTTCTAAATTAAAGTTGATTGATTTATTATTATCTATTGCTCCATTTAACTTCTGATTTGTCTGTTTATCTAAATTATATGATTTGACTATACCGATACCCTGTACGTATTCCAGTACAGCTGCTGCCAGCGCAGAATCTTCTTTCGCTTTTATTGGTGCAAGTTTCTCCGTCTTCTTCTGCATCTGCTGATTAACAATTAAGAACAGGATGATGCCCACTATGATAATCAGCCCCATTCTCCAGTCATAAATGGTTATGAATACAGCTATGAGCGCAGTACTGATATAACCAGCAATAACGCTTCTTATCACAGTCGTAGCCGACTCCTGCATGTTTTCAAGTGTAGTGGTTGTTACAGAAGTAATATGGCCCAAGCCATTTGAATTAAAATATCCCATTGGTATAAATTTGAGGTGATCGCCAATGCTAATTCGTTTATCCCTGATCATATTAAATCCTGCGGAGGTCTGTCTCATTGTCATTCCAAATTTTACAATGCAACCACCAATGATACTTAACAGCATTATCACCAGACATTTCCACACAACATTCATCTCAAGTTTACCGTTCAAAAAGGCATCGAGGGCAATTGATATTGCCGGTATTTTTAGTGCTTCGAAAAAGGCAAAGACAATCGATAAAACGATACACTGATAAAATACCTTTTTCTGCTTATCAGCGAATTCAAAAAATTTCTTAAATATTGCAATCATTACTCTACCTCCATAATGTATTGTCTTTTGACTGAATATGCGCTGCCCATAGATTTCTGTACAAACCATTATTTTTAATCAGAGCCTTATGAGTTCCTTCGCCATCTATTTTCCCTGCCGACACAACTAGAATCTTATCAGAATCACTAATCGTAGATAGTCTGTGTGCAATAACGATTAGTGTTTTACCCTCAACTAATTTTGAGATTGCACGTTGAATGACCGCTTCACTCTCAGGATCAGTATATGCGGTAGCCTCATCTAAAATAATTATAGGAGCATTCTTTAACATCGCACGCGCAATAGATATCCGCTGTCTTTCTCCTCCCGACAGGTGACCACCGGCCCCACCGGCAATTGTCTCGTACCCTTTTTCCAGCCCCATTATAAAATCATGACACCCGCTCTTTTTTGCCACCACTTCTACTTCTTTATCTGTAGCATCAAGTCTGCCCATCCGTATATTGTTACGAATCGTATCATCAAATAAATAATTATCCTGAGAAACGTATGCAACAGTACTATTTAACTCTTTAAGTGGAATCTTCCTAATATCTGTTTTTCCAATATAGATTGCTCCGTCTTTTACATCCCATAAAGAAGCAATCAATTTTCCTATCGTAGATTTCCCGCTGCCTGACGGGCCAACAATCGCCGTCACTTCTCCTTCTTTAAATACAGTACTGACATCCTCCAGTACCAGTTTATCTTTATAAGCAAAATTGATGTTTTTTAATGTAACATCGAACTTTGAAAGTTTTTCAACTGACTCATCCGGTCGTTCTAACTCAGGTTTCTCAAGTACCTCAGTGATTTCTCCAATTACAGTTCCGATTTTGGCTATATCATCAGTAAAAGACATTACCGTAATAAATGGGAGCATAAATCCAACCGCCAAGATAATGACAAAAATAAATACATCCAGTTCCAGTGTACCTATTATCCCCAAGTAGCATCCAATTGGTAAAACACCAACCATAACTGCCGGAAATACTGACATCCCCACTGACATAAAACTACTGCAGGTTTTCATCCAGTTAATAGCTGCATCTGCTGCATCCTGTGCCGCTCTCGTAAATTTTTCATAGGATGATGAGGTCTGATTAAAAGTTTTAATAACTTCTATACCATTTATGTATTCTACCGCTGTAGCATTCATCACTCTGTTCTTTTGGGTAAAATTATTATAGTTCTTCTCATAGCCTATCATAATTCCCATAAAAGCTAATCCTCCTACAGGCAATGTTATCAAGGATGCTAATGCCATTCTCCAGTCCACAACAAAAAGATATACCACCATGCCAAAAGATATTAATATATTCGGTAGTATCTGCGGAACCACATGTGCCAGCATAGATTCGATACTAACCACCTTATCTATCATAATATCTTTCATCTCTCCCGAAGGAATATCAAACACATCACCCAGCTGCTGTTTAGTTAATTTCACCGCAATTCTTTTTCTTATTTCTGAGAGAACTGCATATGTTGCCCGATGAGACAACAATGTAGATATTGCAGCAAATACTTCCTTTGCTGCCCAAATTCCAAGAAGAGATAGTATTCCACTCAAATACAGGTTCCAATCTTTCTCTCCATTTACCAACCATGTAATCAGTCTAGCAACCACAAAATATGGTGCAATACTAAATATCGCACTTATTACCGCAAATATAATCGAAAAAACATATTCTTTTAAATGCTTTCCCGAGAAATCCACGAGCCATGACAACGTTCCTTTTTTTGTTTCCATCAAATTATCTCCTTACTTTTATATTATTTACACTCAAATATAACTAAGTTATATTTGAGTGTAAAAATATTAGAAAATCCCTTTGTACCCAGACTGGAAAAATTTAGAATATATACTATAATTCTTCTCAATCTGAACCCATGATTCATTACTAAACACAATATCAAATACACCTGAAATAAAAGCTCTAATCAAATACTTAATTTCAATCTCATCAACTAAATTGACTTCCTTGACCAACACAACTAACATTGATGATAGCAGCTCTGTATCTTTCTCCACCATTTTTTCGATATAGTTGCTGTAGAGTGTTCCATCAGAACATTTTACGAGCAATTTAAAAGACTGCTTAAACTTCCAGCAGATTTCTAGTAAACTCCAATTGAATTCTATCCATTCTTTAAAAATCTCATTCGTACTCTTCATATTTCCGAAATTCTGCGAAAAAAACGCTTTTTTTTCTTCTTGGAATTCTTCAATACACTCTACTGCTTCCGAAACTAATTCACAAAACACAGCTTCTTTACCAGCAAAATGCCCATAGAATGCACCTGTAGTGACTGCGGCCCCTTTGCAAATAGCGCGTAGATTTGTTCTCTCATATCCATTCCTTAAAAAAAGTCTCTCCGCTTCATCCAATATGCTTTTTTCTGTGTCTTTAAATGAATATACCATACATCACCTCATATTAATAACTAAGTTATATTTTAACTATTTTTGATAAAAAGTCAATACCAAATAGCAAAAAATTACCAATAATTATCAAACTCTGCTAAAATTTATTTGTCTCTCATTGAATATATTTATGATTTTTCACAAAATCCAACTATTTTATCAACAGATAGGATATTAATCTCACACATCTCTAATACTTAGATAAAAAAGTACTGATACATTTGATTTTACTGGCGTTTCTAAGTTCAGTCTTATTATTTCGCTATCAGGGGAATTTATCGGCGCCCGGCAGGGTCTGGGATACCTTATTATCTATGGTTCCCAGGTCTTTAAGATGGATTGGGTATTAATGTCAATTGTAATACTTTGTATTATTGCTATGGCACTTTACAAATTGATAAACTTATTGGAAAAACTTTATTTGAAACGGATATAAAAATAAGCCTATAAGACCAGGTTGGTTTATAGGCATACATACTTTAGTTATTACAATTCTATCTGAAGCAATTTTCCATTCTTATTTCTATTTTAAACATATCATAAATATATGTTGAACTATCTGAATATAATCCAGTTTCTATATCCTGCTGTTGTCGAACTACGGTGTTTGGTTGTTTTCATGAAAATCCTCCTTGAATAATGAAATAAATGTTAGTTAGATTCTATGTACTCTTCTTCAATTACTTCTTCTGAAAAATAGCCATGATTTGTATTATATGTATCTAATACTACAAATGCATAAGTTGCAATCGTTATGATAATCAAAAGGACAATAGAAATAATTATAAAACCATAGAGCTTTCTTTTCTGAGATGCTCTTTTAACAGTTTCTTCACTGTCTTCCTGTTCCATAAATGATAGTGCAATGGACTTGCATAATTTAAAATTCCTTCAATCCCCTCATGCACTATATGGTATTCTTTTGTCATTAACTCTAGTTGTTCCTCTCCAGCTGGCAAAATTTCATAGTAACTTCGTTGACGTCTCTGACCTATTAACCGTTGCTCTTCTTTAAAAAAAACCTTTTCAACTAATTTATACAATATCGGATAAACTGAACCTTCTGGTATTTTGATAACACCGTCGGTCATTTTTTCTAATGTCTGCACAATTTTATACCCATACATTTCTTTGACAGAAAGAAGGCATAAAACCAATAGCTCAATATTTCCCTTTTTAAAACCATCTCTTATGGTCTTAATCGCTTTTTCTTTCACTTTTAATAAACTCCTTTACGGCTATAAAACGATTATACACCAGTTAGTTTTTTATATCAAATAAATTTCTTGATCGATAGCCTAGTATAGTAATGCTCGAAGTTAGATCAACTGTAAATAGAATAATCAAAAGCGTCATTGCGGTCTACATAAACATTTCAAGTGGATCCCACTGGGGCTGGTGATACTTTTTGCGGTGCATTTTTAGTAGCTCTGACAGAAGGGAAGGATTTAACACATTGCGGTGTCTTTGCCAATGCGGCAGGAGCACTATCCGTACAGAAACAGGGACCGATGGAAGGAGCACCTGCCAGAGCAGAACTGGAAGCATTTATAAAAAATGAAACGTGTAATGAGTATCCTGAAGTAAAGTGAAATGGAATGTGTGCGGTTTTGGATCAAGTCAGTTCATCCCGCAGTGCATCAATGATATTTTCTTTTCTGATCTTGCTGGTTGCGTAAAGCATCGTAATGAAAACGATTAAGAATACACTCAGCACGCTGATTATCATACTGCCCCATGGGAATAAAAAAGCGAAGTTATCCAGTTTTTCTTCAAACACTATAACTTTATAAATCAGCCACGAAAGGAACCCCGCGATGGGAACCCCAAACAGCAGTGTTCGCATACCGTAAAAGGCACATTCAAAATTCATCATCTTCTTGAACGTATGGTCGGACATTCCCACTGAGCGGAGCATGGCAAGCTCACGCCGACGCAGCCTGATGTTGGTAGAAATCGTATTGAACACATTGGCAACCGCGATCAACGAGATCATGATGACAAAAACATAAGTGAATATATCGACCACAAAGGTGATACTGCGGAATAGTTCAAATGCTGTGGACACATTGATCAAGTTATAGTCGGAGGTGATGCCCGATTCCTCGATGAGTGCCTGTATTTGCGCCATAGACAGAGCTGGATTTTCTGACCAGAAGGTCAGGCCAAACTTTGAAGGTACACCCAATGCGTCAAACTGCGGTTTCATCTGCCACGGGGCAACCGCCATGAAAAGATAAGCAGGCGCCGAATCCTTAATTAGTGGGTCTACCGGGTAGGTATCCACAAAGGTGGCGCGGATCTTTTTTGCCTGCGCCCCAGAGGCCGAGGTGAGGGTGAAATCCATGGAACTGTTTGTAAAATAAGTAACATGCTCGGCTGTGTTTATTCCCAGGACAAGAACCTTTGCATCCTCCCCGGTATAATCCGCTGTGGGCAGGTCAAGGCTTTCGATAAAGCCGTAGTAGATGTCATCCTCAATAAACTGAACATCCAATGGTAGTTCCAACGTTTCCCCGGTGCCATCATCACCTGCAGACTCCCGGTAGGTGTCCATAAAATCACTGGGAAGATCGTCTGTCATGCAGGGATAGGTGAGATTTGCCTGATAGGTGCTTTTATAAACGCCGTCCGCGGTTTTTAGCTTGTTATACAGCTGAAATAGTTCGTGTTCTTCCATATCTTGTGTATCGAAACAAATGTCGCTGTCCGCTTCCGCTTCGTAGGAGTATTCTTTTGCCAGCCGTTTCAGCGTGGTTCCAAAAGCACTTCCAGATACGAACAGGATGATGCTCAAAGTAAGAGATAGCACAACGCTGCGATAACGTTTTTTATTTCTCCTAAAATTCTTAAGTGCGAGAGTTCCTTCCAAACCGTAAATACGTTGTAAGAACTTTGACGTTTTAACGGCTTTTAATTCGGTTTTGATCTCGTTGGTCTGGCGGATGCATTCCATCACGGGAGTGGCAACGGCTTTCTTGGCTGGAATATAGGCCGAGATCAGGATGGTGATTAAACTGACTGCCACCGCCATAGCCAGTGCAGAAAAAGACACCGACAGGGTCAAGGGTACATTGCTGCTGATAATGGTACTGAAATTATTTGCAACGATGGGAAGAATCAATTTAATACTGCCGACGCCGGCCAAAACACCAATCGGTATGCCGGCGGAACCAATGCAAAGGCTCTCAAACAGAACCGAATTTCGCAGTTGCCTGGCTGTGGCACCCACCGACATGAGAATACCAAACTGGTGGGTGCGTTCGTTCAGCGAAATATTGAACGAGTTGTAAATCAAGAAAATCGAGCCGACCATGATGATGGCAGCCAAAACACCGCCAACCGAGTACAGCATGGTGTTGAATAGTTTGTTATCTGAAATACCCATAAAACGCAGCACATCATCATTTAGAACAAACTTACCCGTTCCGGCTGCGTTCCTTGCATAAGTCTTGACCTGGTGCGGATTTTTAAGCGTAACAAACTGACTGAAGCTGCCCGTTAGGTCTGCTTTGTCTATTCTTGTTATCAATGTATACCCTGGTGCGGAATGTTCTTCAAATCCCGGTCGTTCGCAGGTACCCACAACTTTGTAGGTTTTCACCGCCGCAGCTATCAGTGTTTCATCCCCAGCGCGATAGGAATCATGCTGGGTGAGTGTTTCGCCGCCGGCCTGGCGGTTCCCGACCGTGAGGGTAAGGGTATCGCCGACAGATATTTTAACGCCGGCTTTGATTGCAATGTGGGACGGAACAAGAACTTCACTGTTATTTTCCGGTAATCTGCCGGAAATCAGGGTGATGGGCAGGGTGTCAAAAGTTTTGTCATTAAATCCGGAAATAAAGAAATAGGGTTTATCCGGGCTCTTCGCACCATCAAGCATGGCATAGCCAATATTTGCATACGCTGCGGTGTTTGTAACTTCTTTGCCGTTCGCCTGCTCCTGTACGAAAGAAGAATCAACATCCACAAACGCAACGTGCCAGTCACCATGTTTCGCAATGGAATCGTTTGTCAGGTAATTCAACAAAGAAGTACCAAAGGTGGCGACTGCCGTAAACATAGTGACCGATAAAACAACGCCGACAATCGTTACTAGTGTTCGAGTGTGGTTCTTTTTCAGTCCTTGCAGGGCGATTTTATGAAAGATGTTCATGATCTTGCCACCGTCCTTTCATCCCGCACCACTTTTCCATCAGCGATGGTAATAATGCGATTTGCCTGCAAGGCGATATTTTCTTCGTGGGTGACCAGAAGCAAGGTCTGCCCAAATTTTTTATTGCTTTCTTTCAGCAGTCTGATGATTTCTTGTCCGTTACGGCTGTCCAGGCTGCCGGTCGGCTCATCGGCCAGCATGACTGCCGGAGCATTCATCAAAGCGCGCCCGATCGCAACACGCTGCTGTTGGCCGCCGGAAAGCTGATTCGGCAGATGCGTTTTGCGTTCCTGCAGTCCAAGCAGATCCAGCAGATCGTTTAGCCATTCTTTGTTGACGTTGCGTTTATCCATCAGAATTGGCAAGGTAATGTTCTCCACTACATTCAAGGTGGGGATGAGATTATGGAACTGATAAATCAGTCCAACTTGCCGCCTGCGGAAGATGGCAAGTTTTTCATTGCTCCCCGCATAGACATCCTGCCCGTTCAAATATACCTTTCCGCTTGTCGGCACATCCACGCCGGCAATGGCGTGAAGCAGTGTGGATTTACCAGAGCCGGAGGAACCGATGATTGCCGTAAAATCCCCCTTTTCAATGGTAAGAGAAACATAGTCTAACGCAGTGACTTGGTTATCACCTTTGCCGTAGACCTTACATAAATTTTCAATTTTTAAAAACTCCATTATGTGAGCCTCCATTTCTTGTAGTCTACCCATATAATAGAACTTCACACTTACATTCTGGTGACTTTTTGGTGACGGATTCGTCACTTTTCGGTGATAGATTCGTCACTTGGGATATTCTTTGTATTTGTCTCCCCTGTGAAGTCGCCCCCTGTCTCCCACAGGACACTGCAGCTCTCTCTTTCTGCCGGATGATCTCCCTCTTTTAAAAGCGATACCCTCTCCCTTTGGAAAGGGACAGCTCCCCTAGCCCTTTTTCCGGCAACCAGACAGGCGTACAAAAGCAAAACAACAAATAAGAACAAATAACATCAGACATCCAATAAATATTACTTTTAACATCTTTTTATCCTCCAAAAAAGAGGACAAAATCAGCAGATAATGCTAACTTGGTCCTCTATCATATTATTATTTCATATTAGTTTCAGACCGAAGTTAGCATGTCCTATAAAATCATGTGATTATCAAACATTTCTTTGGATAAAAAGTGGTGATACATTTGATTTTACTGGCGTTTCTAAGTTCAGTCTTATTATTTACAAATTGATAAACTTATTGGAAAAACTTTATTTGAAACGAATATAAAAATAAGCCTATAAGACCAGGTTGGTTTATAGGCATACATACTTTAGTTATTACAATTCTTTTAATCTTTCAGAATTTTCTCAATTGCTTCCCATATTGCAAGTGACGGATTCTCCTTATAATACTTGTATCCTTTATATTTTCATCCTTATCTTCTTAAAAATCGAGCATAATTTTGCTTCTGAATCATCATCACTGACTACATATCCGACAGCATTATGTATTTCTCTTTTCCAGATAAAGCACTAGCGATACTACTGACGTATGCGGATTACTATCACGCCGAAGCAAAGGCTGACCTGCCTTTTTATGCTTTTCCATGAGCCTCTGGGCACGTTTTATAGCATGTTGCCTCAGGGGTTTAAGTGTATCATAATAATCCTTAGATTTTGAATATCCCTTTAAGCAGCCATCCCGATCAAGTTTACTGATGACTGCACTGCTATCTTTTAAATAGGCTCCTTCATCAGCGAAATGCAGTAGATACCATAATTCAAAGCACGGGTTAGAAAAGGCAATATGATAACCGTAACTCTCCGCAATTCTCTCAACTACATGCAAATCTTCGTTTGAATTTGAGTCACAATCAAAAACGCACCATATCAGATCGCCGTCTTCAGGATAGTAATAGTCTTGCTTGATTAGGTTCTTCGCACTCATAACCAACATTTTCGCTGCGGTGTGTTTGGAAGCAAGTGGTTTAATCTCAATGAGACTGTTACGGGTCCTGAACCGGGAAAAGTAATTTTTCTCGGTTTCGCTTCCTTCGCATACAATATAAACTACGGGACGGCGTTTCCTGATTCCGGACTTGCCCCTGCCATTCATTTTCCTCACGAGAAATCACCTCCCAGAAACGGAACGGCGCCAAAACGCCCCTGTAAATACCCATTACGGATGTTCTCGTTCTTTCGTGGTGAAAATTCCCATAGGGAGTATACTTCTGTAGCAGCCGTGTCTGGATTTTTTTCAGTAAACCATATCTGGTCACGACGTAATAAAGATAAGTCTAGAAGCATAACGTCATGTGTCGTAAATAATAGTTGCGCTCCTTTTGTATTGACTGACGGATCCTGCATCATTTCTACCAGACGTCTGGTAAGCAGAGGATGAAGGCTTGCTTCCAGTTCATCAATGATAAGTATTCTGCCTTCATTAAGCGCATGGAGCCACGGACCGATCCTTGCAAAGAATCGCTGCGTACCTGCTGATTCATTTTCCAGTGGAAGGGGATACTTTTCATTTTCCATGTTCTCTTTTACTTGATGAACCATTAGAACATTTGGTTTATCGCCGGTCTCATTTATACCATATTGAGTGATTCCCAGGTCTGCTAATAATAGCTCATTGAGTATCTTTGCTTTTTCAGTCTCCATCGAAATCGTAATGTCGGGAGTGTCTTGTTCGTCCGGATTGGATAAATTCTCATTAAACCAGCGGTATGCGTTCTCCGTTTGGGGGAGATTCCATGAATTGGATGCTACTAAATAAAGCCTGTTGGATGGTGTACGGGCTGCCAGGGTTTCCTGTTCGGTGATATTTTCACGGAATAGGTATTTTCCATTATCACGAGAAAATATCAGAGCTTCCCTTCCTTTTGGCCAATAATAAAGATATTCCTTCAATATTTCTTTATCGGTATAAGAAAAACTATAATTATACCGGATACCCTGATAGAAGAAAAAAACCTCAAACTCTGTAGGCATTTCCTTTATACTCGTAAATTTGAAACAGTCATAAGGAAGCTTTTTATCTTTTAATATCTGGGCACTTTTGCCGGACACCATATCCTGCATCGTTTGTAATGCACGTAATAAGTTGCTCTTGCCTGATGCATTGGCACCATATAATACGGCGACAGGCAAAAGTCGCTTATTGCCTTCAAGGATAAGCTGGTCTTCGTGGGTATGATCTGAAGATGCAAGTAAACTGAGTGTCATCTTATCCTTGATAGAGCGAAAATTCTTTACACCAAATTCTATAAGCATTGTAGTTCACCTCTCTTTATTTATCTGATTATACCACAAAAATACCGATTGTAAACATTTATAATTAAATTTTGAATAAAATATGTAAAAATCGTATTTAAATTTCATTCTGTGGTATTTATATGCATGTTCTTTTAAGATTAAATGTGTATTTTTTCATAATACAATGGCTATTTCTCGTTGATTATCTTCAAGAAACAGCCTGTTTTTATACTGTTTTTTCTGTCTGCGTGATTTTTTAGTACCATTTTAGTACCACAGACAAACTCTGCTCAGATTTCTAATCGTAAAGGCTATGGGCGCTACTCCTTAATTACCAATTTGTTTTTTGTATTGAATAAGAGCACCCGGATTATTCTGGATGCTCTCTGATTAAATAAAACTTATTTACTTACACCTACTTTACCGATAAGCGCCTCTTTCAATGTGTTGGAAAAGTTTATTCCCTTATGGGTTTCGTTCTGCTTATACTATTCGCTTTAATCCTTTATTACATGTATTTAACTCGTTCCAATATTCTAATACATAAAAAAGATAAATAAGGAGATATTGTTTTTTTCTGCCCAAAATCCCAACCCTTGCATTTTTGATAAATGGATTCGGGTGTAAACAAACCGTTCTCGTCCTTTTTTGCTTTTATAATGTCAACCATTTCATGAAATCTCGTGTCTGCTTTTGCATATTCAAATCTACTAAGGCAATTGGCAACACTTACAATATCATACCATATAGCAGGTGCTTTTAACTTCCGGAAGTCAGTACCCATATAAAACATATATGGATGTCTTTCCAAACTGTTTTCCCATAAAGAAAGAATGACATCAATTCCTTTTATGGCAATATCGCTGTTTTTATATTCATCAATATACGATAGCAAATTTAACATAATAAACGTTGCGTAGGGACAACAATCATCTTTTCGCCCTGGCCCTCTGAATTTTCCAAGTTCTTCTGATACCGAGCAGGGAAATCCTTGCGGCCTGTTTAAGGTTATTAAATAATCAACACCCGGCTTTATATGTTGTTGGTAATCTACTTTAGCTTTTTGCAGTGCTAAGAACAATAAAGGAGCATCGCACAAACACCAACTGAATATATCTTCGCCTGTTCCTCCAAAGTGTTTAGGTATGTTGGTTAAGGATTGGTATATTCCATATTTATCTTTATGGCTCATAAGCTGGCTTATAGCATTCTCAATTTCGGGTATGTCCATATCGAAACCAAGATCAAGTAAGAATAAGAGTTTGTGAATAGGCAATTCGGGATTCTTATGATTACTTACTAACATGCTGTGAAAATTAGAAATATCCCTTAAATACACTTGGATTTTATTGTCCTTCAACGCCTCATTTTTCAGGTTTGCCAGACTCTCCTTGCTTTCATTGAGTAGATTTAATTTAATCGCATACTGTAACCATGGCTCACTTACGGATAATAATTTTTCAATCAATAGATTTTTCCTGCACTTTCGTAATAATCAGAAATCTTATTGTTTGATATCATGATAGTCGAATATCTTAAAGCCTTTATTTTCAACATAAGAAGAAATTTTATCCTTATTACTATTACCGCTGCCGGATATAAGATAAAGTTCAACTGACTTTTTCGCAGACAGATTGTCTATCATGCTGTTGAAAGCAGGAGCAGGATTGCCAGCCCAAATTGGAGCAATTAAAATAAAGTGTTCATACTGGCTTATATCTGCTTGAATTGGCTTAATTATTACAGATTTTTGACGCATAGCGGAAAATGAACCAAATACATAAGCCGCTATTGTTCCTGGACGTTTATCGGTCTTCACCTCTTCTATATCAGCACCAATTTTTTTTGAAAGATTTTCTGCAAATCTTTTGCTGTTTCCTGTGTAACTATAAAA
>Ga0153953_1000133_pt1 | contig 22026 bp, 21 predicted proteins | sample TSNJ037MetaG_FD_104718 | JGI IMG/M metagenome (GOLD analysis project Ga0153953, IMG submission 104718) | Attine ant fungus gardens microbial communities from New Jersey, USA - TSNJ037 MetaG | ecosystem: Host-associated > Fungi > Mycelium > Unclassified | place: USA: New Jersey, Wharton State...
CTTTTCCACACTCACGCTTTTCCACACTCACGCTTTTTATCACTCACGCTTCCTCTTACACTTATCCTCTTCAATCTCAACCAGTATAATATCCTTCCCAATCTGACACACACATTTCCAGGGAATTACAAACTCCGAATCACGCCCCAAAAATGAATAAATTTTTCCGGGTCCGGGTACGATTAAAAAGAGAATACATCCGGAATCACAATCAATATCCACATCACACACACACCCAAGAGAACTACAGGTACAAGTGTTAATTACTTCTTTTTGCTTCAAATCACAAAGACGCATACATTTCCCTTCCATAAATAATGATATGTAATGACTTATTGAATTATATGCAAAAAATAAAGAAGTATACATTGACAGACCTAATCCAATTCGCTATACTCGGTGTAAATATAGATTTGGTTTGGGAGGATAGCCATGAAGTGTCCATTTTGTAATCAAGATAATACCCGTGTAGTAGATTCCAGACCTGCGGAGGACAATAATTCAATCAGACGCCGCAGGCTTTGCGACGAGTGCAAAAAACGGTTTACGACATACGAGAAAATAGAAACGATTCCGTTGATCGTAATAAAGAAAGACCTGACAAGGCAGCAATACGAGCGTTCCAAGATCGAAGCGGGGGTGCTTCGTGCCTGTTATAAACGACCAATATCAGTTGAGAAAATCAATGAATTAATTGATGCGGTAGAAACGGAAGTTTTTAACCGTGAAGAACGGGAAATCGAAAGTAAACTGATAGGCGAGATCGTTATGGACAAGCTGAAGAACCTGGAGGCAGTAGCTTATGTACGATTTGCTTCCGTATACCGGGAATTTAAAGATGTGAATACTTTCATGGATGAATTAAAGAAAATTCTGAAATGAGTAAAAGGATGCTGCCGCTTTTTGCGGCAGCATTTTTGGCTGATAATTGTCGAAATTTGTATAAAAATGTTTTGAAGTCTTGCATGGAACCAGTGTTAAGTGGTATACTCATTGGAGATAATAAAAGTGTAGGTGAAGCATTTGAGAAGAAAGATTGAACAATTGTTAAATGGAATATTTGAATATGAAACGCCGGAAATGATTCTATCTGAAGAGATGATTTATCTTACTCTGCAAAAAGGAACGGTTTACCGCGGAAGTTTTATACTGGAAAACTCAGCTCAGAAAAAGATGAAAGGATTAATCTATTCTTCAAATGTCAGAATTGCGTATGAGCCCATTGATTTTTCGGGAATCGATGCAAAAATCATATATGAAGTGAACACAAAAGGACTGGAAGAAGGCGATGTGCTGGAAGGTGCCTTTTCCATCTGTTCCAGTATAGGTGAATATAGGCTGCCTTATCATATTGAAATACAGCGAAGTATGGTGAAAACACCTCAGGGAGAGGCATTGAATCTGGAGGAATTGGTTAATCTGGCATATCAGGATTATCAGAAAGCTTATCTGTGCTTTCTGGCGGATGGATTTGACCGGATGATTGCTGAATCGGCGCCCGAATTTAGCGCTCTTTATGAAGGGATACGGCGGGAACCCAGCAGCTACCGGAGCCTGGAAGAATTTCTGACAGGAGCCGGGAAAAAAGAACCGGTCAGAATTAAGATGTCACAGAACCGGCGCTTTTTTGAGAAAGTGAATCAAACCATTAAAGAAAGTATTGTGCTTACCAAAAGCACATGGGGGTTTTTGCGTCTGGATGTTAGCCTGGATGTGCCATTTTTGGTTGTAGAACGTCCGATTATAACAACGGATGAATTTATTGGAAGTACGTATGTTCTTGAATATCTGATTGATAAGGAAAAGCTTCATACCGGGAAGAATTTAGGAAGAATTACGATTCAAAGCCAATTACAGACGCTTGTGTTTGAGGTAGAGGTTTATCAAAGAAGAAAAAAAGACAGACAGCTTCATGTACAACATGTGCAGGAAGCGGCTCTTTTTACTGACTATATAGATTTTCGGCTTAACAGACTGGATATCAATACCTGGATCAAAAGATCGGAAGCGGCTCTGCGATACTATTTTCAGGCAGGTGGAGAGCATACAATGATGAAGCTGTATCAGGCACAAGTGTTATTTGCATCAGAAAAAGAAGAAGATGCATGTCTGATACTGGAGGAACTGGAACAGCATAAGGAAATGCTGAATAAACCGGAGTTCCTGGGATATTATCTGTATCTGACTACGTTCCATCATAATGATACGGAATATGTGGATTATATTGAAAAAAAAATAAATGACCTTTTCAAACAAAATCAGGAAAACTGGAAACTTCAGTGGATTCTTTTGTATCTTCAGGAACATATGATACAGCATCCTGCAAAAAAACTTGAGGCGATCCGGAAACAATATTTATATGGCTGCAACAGCCGTATTATGTATCTGGAGGCTTATTATGTCATTGAAAAATCCCCACTGCTGTTAAAACGGCTGGATGATTTTGAAATGCAGATGCTGCGTTTTGTGCAAAGAGAAAACCTGGGCACAAAAGATATTGCCATGCAGGTAACGGAAGTTTCCGGACGGAACAAGTCTTATTCAGATGAGCTATACCGTGTATTGGAATACTTTTATGAAAGGTATCCAACAAAAGATATGCTCACGGTTATATGCAGCCTGCTGATAAAAGGGCAAAAGTCAGAAACGAAATATTTTATCTGGTATGAGCGTGGTATAGAAGAAGGACTGCGTATAAATGGGCTATACGAATATTATATAGAGGCGATGGGTGAATATCGCGAAAAGCCCTTACCGCAGATTATTCGTATGTATTTTTCCTATAATAATACACTGGGATATCAAAAAAAAGCATCCGTTTATGCGAATGTCATTCGAAACCGTAGTTTCGATGAACAGACTTTTCAGGGGTATCGTCCTACCATGGAGAAATTTATGGTGGACCAGTTGTCGGCAGGAAGGATCAATCGGGATTTGGCATTGATTTATAAGACGTTTTTGACCAAAGCCCTCATGAATAAACGAATGGCAGAATCTCTGGGAAAGGTACTGTTCACCTATGAAATCAGGTGTGATGCGGCAACTGCAAAATATGCTGTTGTGCTGCACCGGCACATGAAAAATGAACAGAAAGTACTATTGACGGACCATACGGCGTTGGTTCAGATCTATACAGACGATCACCAGATCTTTATAGAAGATGCAGAGGGTATTCGTTATGTGGATTCCATTCCATTTACGAGGACACCAATTATAGCGGAGCCGGAATTTATGAGATACTGCCGGGAACTGGCACCATCAAGTCCGGGTCTGGTACTTTATGCGTGTGGGAAAGCGGAAAAAGAGACGCATGTCAATGCAGAAAATATAGAGAATTTTCAATACCTGTTAGAAATAGAGGAAGTAAAGGAAACTTATAAGAAGCAGATCATACGAAAAATATTGGATTATTACTATGAGAATCCGGGAGAAGAATTTCTCTATGAATATCTGCACAGGATCAATTATAACCAATTCATTGAAGCGGACAAGAGAAAACTAATGGAATTGCTGATCTCAGCCGGGATGTGTAAGGAAGCCTATACTTTGGTCAGAACATATGGACCGGAAAAGGTGGATCCCGGTTCTCTGGTCAGATTATGCAGCCGCATGATTTATGATATGGATATTGTAGAAGATGATATGCTGATATCTCTTTGCTTTTACTGTTTTACCCGGGGAAAATATGACGAGACCGTACTTTCTTATCTTGTGAAATTCTATGACGGTCCCCTTACGTATATGAAGGAAATCTGGAGAACTGCAGGAAAATTTGAAATGGATACTTTCGAATTGGAAGAAAAGATACTGGCGTTCATACTGTTTTTAAGGGACGGTGTCCAGGAAACCGAGGAAATCTTTGATGAATATCGAAGAAAACTGGGAAGGAAAATGATCATTCAGGCATACGTCATTTACTGCTCTTATGAGTATTTTGTGAAAGAGGTTCAGGTTGCGCCGCTGGTATTTGAGTATCTGGAGCGCGAGAATGTAAAAGAAGAACAGGAAGAAGTATGCCGGCTTGCGCTATTAAGATACTATGCTGAGAAACACGCTCTAAATGAGCAGCAAGAGGAGTATGTACAGAAATCATTGGAATATTATGTACATGCAGGTATACATTTTGAGTTTTTTCAGAAATTTGACAGTGCTCTTATCAGGGCGTTGCAGATTCACGATAAAACGATAATAGAATATCGTACCAATCCTCAGGCAAAGGTTTCTCTCTGCTATTATATAGAACACCTAAATGGAGAAAAAAGCAGCGAAATGACAGAGCCTATGCTAAATATGTATGAAGGTATTTTTATAAAGGAATTTGTGCTGTTCTATGGTGACCGTTTGGTGTACCGCGTGCTGGAAGAAATGAAAGGCATGGAAAAGAAAACGGAGAAAAAAGTGCGTGAGCTGAATAAAACGGGAGAAACAGACAGGAATACCTGTTATGAACTGCTGAACCGTATTTCGGGAAGTTTGAGTGAAAATCAGGAAGAAAAGGCGAGAGAAGAGATTCGGACGTATTTGGAACTGGAACAGCTGGTCAAGGAAATATTTACACTGTCGTAGGGAAAAATCCCGGAGGTATTTATGATAAGTGAATCTAATGAAATCATGGCAGGATTTGAGTTAGGCTCTGAATTTTCACAGCTTACTTATTACTGTCAAAACAACAACGAGCCGACAACCGTAAGTACGGTGACTGGAGAGAAAAAATATCAGATATCTACGCCGAAAGATCTGTTTCCATTCGTTGAACAGGGAGCAGAGCTTGGAATTGCATTGTTATCAAACTTTTTCAAACAGTGTCTTGAAGAACTGGCAGGGGTTAAAACGATGAAAAAAGTCAGTATCATGGTCACGATGAAAACGATGAAGAGTGTTTGGGCAAGGGTAATCAGGCTGGCTCTGGATATGCTGGACATTCCACGGGAGCAGGTATTTCTGCAGGATCATCAGGAAAGCTTTTTTTACTATCTTTTAAATCAGAAAAAAGAGTTTTGGACCGGGAGTGCGGCACTTTTTGAATATGAAAAAGGAGAAATAAACGCTTATGAATTGTGCATTGATTATCATACAAAGCCTGCTTTTGTACATGTAGACAAGGTATCCAGGTTGTATCTGGATACAAAAGCCAGAAAGGGCCTAAGTGATGATCAATGGATAAAAACGAAGGATGAATTGTTTCTGAATCAATGTAAAAAAATGTTTCAGGATAAAAACTTTACCAGCGTATTTTTGGTGGGTGAGAAATTTGATAAAATCTGGACGCAGAAATCCCTGAACTTTCTTTGTCAAAAACGCCATGTGTTTCAGGGAGAAAACCTCTTCAGCAAAGGTGCCTGTTATGGTGCCATGGATAAAGAAGGAGTTGCACCGCTAGGGGATTATTTGTTTGCAGGACCGGATATGATAGAGCAGAATATCAGTATGCCTATGATCGTCAAAGGTAAAGAAATACAATATCATTTAATCAGTGCGGGAGTCAGCTGGTTTATGGCACGGCATGAATGTGAGTTTATATTAGATAACACCGAGGAAATCAGGTTATATTCAAAAAGCATGAGTAGTGAAGAGATGCAGCATAGTATTTGGCTGACAGATTTGCCGGATCGTCCAAACCGGGCTACCCGTATACGCATGGAGATTGAATTTACATCTGTGAATAAGTGCAGAATATGCATGGATGATCTGGGGTTGGGGAAATTGTATCCGTCAATGGGGAAAAAGTGGGAGTCTGTAATTGAGTTTTCAGAGAGGAAATAGAGCATGAGCGGATATCATTTGTGTCAAATCAAAAAGGCAAAGCATCCTTATTATATTGAAAGTATCAGTACGAATATCTTTACAATAGAAGAGCTCTGCTTTTATCTGCAGCAGAACATTTATCTTATTGACGAGACCATCATTAATGAGAAGCTTTGTGACTGGGTCCGGGACGAGCTGGGGTTAAAGAAGCTGTACCGGAAACTGTATGAGCAATTAGACAGGCAGGAGAGTATCGGCAACTTTATTCTGCCTGTCTTTAAGGAAATTGAATATTTGTCCCATGCAGAATTTCGAAAACTGCATGAGCAGATCTCAAATATTGAGATTCAGCCTCAGGACATGAGAAAAAAGTTGAAAGCAGATTATCTGGTAAATTTTAAAATGTATGGAAATGCAATTAATTTATACTATCAAATATTAAAAGAACGTAATCCGGGAAATATGGGAGTACGGTTCTATGCATCCGTATTGAATAATATGGCAATGGCTTATGCAAAGTTGTTCCTTTTTGAAGAGGCAGCGGACTGTCTGTGGCAGTCCTATGGAATCGTGCGTTCTAACCAGACTTATACCAAATATATAAGTCTTCTGCCATTGTATCTGACGGAGACGGAATATGAGAAAAAGTTGGAGCAGCTTTGTATTCCGAATGAGCAGAGGGAAAAAATAGAAACGAAAAATTCCGGTATTCGTAAGGAAGCTCCTGAATTGGAAGGGGATATTTCTGAATGGGTGGAAATGGAGAAGAAAAAGTATCAGAAAAGTACTTGTATGTAGGAACGCTGGGTGTAGATAAAAATAATGGGATTGCTCTATAACTGATTAATTAGTTATGGAGCAATTTCTTTTTTGCCTGTTTGAGCATTTGTCAAGAGAAAATTTCCAGTTGCAAATCCAGTAAAAACCATATATAATAAAAACAATCTTTTCTGTATCCCTTACAGAAATCCATATACAAACCACAATGCAACATCTGCATGTGTCTATGCAAATTATCACTTAACAATCGTTTGAAACCAGAACATATTTTTCAAAGCAATATCTCTTTAAGGATCTTTACCCAATGATTCTGTTTTGCTGATACAAAAAGATTGCAGACCCTTTACTCCGGGTCTTGTAACCCGTTATTAAGCATGCTATAATTTAAGGAGGAAAACATTTGACGAACAACGAAACCAAACCGAATAATCTTGAAGCCCAAAAGGATGATTTTCTGAAACTGACAAATGATTACACCTTTACGGAAGTAATGAAAAATCCCTTTATCCTGAAAGGATTCTTAAGTGATGTCCTGGGCATCCCGATCCAGGACATCGAAAGCATCCAGGTGGTGGACCGCTATCTGGGGCGTGTGTCCAAGGAGGGAAAGCTTGGCATATTGGACATAAAGGTTGAGGTCAGCCATGTTGGAATTATAGACATTGAGCTGCAGATGCTGGATGCGGAGGACTGGAAGAACAGAAGCATCTTCTATGCCAGCAGGATCTATGCCGAAAATGTCAGGAAGGGTGATGATTACCTGCAGTGCAAGAAAGTGATCAGCATCAGCATCCTGGGGTTTGACTTGTGCAGAGACACCGACTATTTCTACTCACGTTTCCACCTGATGGAAGATGAGAGGCATACGCTTTACAGTGACATGCTTGAATTCCATGTGGTTGAGTTAGGCAAGGTGGGCTGTATTCCCAGAGCCGGGCATGAGAAGCTCCATAAATGGGCAAGATTATTTAGCACAAACAGTGAGGAGGAGCGTATGGTAATCGAAAAAGATCCCTACATAGAAGAGGCATTGAAAGAATTAGAGCGAATAAGCAATGACCCTGCCAGGCGCCAGGAGTATCAAGACAGGGAAGATGCGCTGCGGGACTACCGGTCCCTGAAAGAGTCAGCAAGACGCCAAGGCTTGCGTCAAGGTCTGGCTGAAGGAAGGGCTGAAGGAAAAGCTGAAGGAAAAGCTGAAGGAAAAGCTGAAGGAAAAGCTGAAATGATAGAAGTTATCATTAAAAAAATAGACAAAAAGAAAACCGTTGAGGAAATAGCAGATATGTTAGAACAAGACCCCAGATATATCAGGACAATAGCCGACTTAAGGAAAGCACATCCCGAATACTCTGCACTGGAGATGGCCAAAGAACTTGCTACAAGTCAAATACCCCGCAGCTAGCTACGGGGTATTTGACCCTCGCGGCATTCGCCAAATGCAGGAAAAAAGCATTCATGCGCTTGGCTCATTGCTCGCGGGAATAAATAGAGAAAGGATTTCACGCATCCGGTATCAATAGAAACACCGAGGTTTTATAAACCTCCCGATCCCGGACAAACTCCAATGTGCCGTTGTATTTTTCGACGACCGCCTGTACCGAGCGCAGTCCGATGCCCTCGCCCTTATAACGGTCAGGCTTGCTCCCTTTGCTCTCGCTGCCGGAATTATCCACCGTGAAGGTCATGCGGCAGCCACATCAAAGCCCTCGGCCATGTAGTCGGGACTTGAGGTGGTAAAGACGATCGGCGATGCCGGGTGGCTTTTTCGTATCTCGTAGGCAGCCTGTACACCGGTGATGCCTTTCATATATATATCCAGAAAAAAGACGTTGAACCTGCTGTGTGACAGTACAGCCAGCAGCTTCTCTGCGTTCTCGAAGACCGTGACGCGATATTCGACCCGGCGCTCATCCAGCACGTTTCGAATCAGCTCCGTTATGTTTTCCAGATCATCCATGTTGTCTTCGCAAACAGCTATGTGCATCTACCCACTTCCTTTCTTAAAGATTTATTTGCTTGTTTTATTGCTCTTGTAAAAAACACAAAGGAGTTTTCTTTTCATTTCTAATTTATAATACAATATTAAGTATATAATTTCAATAGTATTCAACCATGGACAGGATCGAAAGGTAAATTATCCTTATTACCCAACTATGAAAGATTTAATGGAATTTGTGGAATGAAATTTGTGGAATAGTTGACAGGCATTTTGTTATATGCTAGTATGATTTTGTTGATTTACCATGGTAGAGCGATCCATTGGTAAATGATAAAAGCTCATGGAGGATATGATATGAAAAAGAGAATAACAAGCATCATTTTAACTGTCATACTTGCAGCTGCGGCATTCTCAGGATGCGGTTCGAACACCGGACAGAATACTCCGGCTGATACAGAGGCAGCAGAAACAAAGGCAGCAGAAACAGAAGCAACAGAAGCAGCTACTGATGCATCGGTGCGGACAACATTTACTGTTGGTTTTGATGCCGAATACCCACCGTATGGTTATATGGATGATAATGGAGAATATGTTGGATTTGACCTGGAATGTGCGCAGTTAGTATGTGATGCACTGGGTTGGGAACTGATTAAAAAGCCAATTAACTGGGACTCAAAGGATATGGAATTGGAATCCGGGACGATTGACTGTATTTGGAATGGGTTCTCAATTACGCCGGAGCGTCTGGATAAATATGCCTGGTCGGAGGCATACGTGGATAATACACAGGTGATGCTGGTTGCTGCAGATTCGAATATAAAAGAATTGAAAGACCTGGAAGGAAAGAATGTGATTGTTCAGGCGGCTTCCGCAGCACTGGAAGCATTGAACGGCGAAGATTGCGCCGAGTTGAAATCATCATTTGCGTCACTGACTGAGAATCCGGATTACAATACGGCATTTATGAATCTGGAATCCGGTGCGGCAGATGCCATTGCCATTGATATTGGTGTTGCAGAATATCAGATCTCTCAGAGGGAAGAAGGACAATACGTTATTTTGGAAGAAGCGTTTTATACAGAGCAGTATGGGATCGGATTTAAACTTGGAAATGAAGAATTGAGAGATACCGTCCAGACAGAATTATTAAAATTAGTAGATACTGGAAAGTTTGCGGAAGTAGCGGAGAAGTACGGGATTGATACGGATATGCTTTGTCTGGGAAAATAAATATAATGCAGGGGATGTTGCAGTGCGACATCCCTTCTTTTGGTAGATCGGATGGGCATACGTTCTAAAAAATAGGAGGATATACATATGAACCTGATGACCATGTTGCAGCAATTGACCGGCGGGATGCTCGTATCTATAGAGATATTCGTATCAACGCTGATTTTTTCCCTTCCATTGGGACTGCTCATCTGTTTTGGAAGAATGTCAAAGAATGTGGTATTAAGAAATATTGCGGCGGTATATATATCAATTATGCGGGGGACGCCATTGATGCTTCAGTTGATGGTGGTTTATTTTGGACCTTACTTTTTATTTAAAATTCGGATTGCGCCTGCGTATAGCTTTATTGCCGTACTTATCGGGTTCGCTTTAAATTATGCCGCTTATTTTGCGGAAATCTATCGGGGAGGAATTGAATCTATGCCGACAGGGCAGTATGAGGCGGCGAAACTTCTGGGTTATAATAAGTTTCAGACCTTCTTTCATATCATATTGCCCCAGGTAATCAAGAGAATCCTTCCTTCATTAACGAATGAAGTAATCACTCTGGTGAAAGATACTTCTCTCGCATTTGTACTGGCAGTTGCGGAAATGTTTACTATCGCAAAACAGATTGCCAGTTCCCAGACAACCATGATTCCCTTTATAGCAGCCGGAATTTTCTATTATGTATTCAATCTGCTGGTAGCTGTCATTATGAACAACGTAGAAAAGAAGCTGAATTATTACAAATAGGAGGCTGTCAGATGAAACTATTGGAAATGAAACATATTAAGAAGCAGTTTGAGAATTTAGAAGTTTTAAAAGATATCTCTCTGACGGTTGAGCAGGGAGAAGTACTGGCGATCATTGGTCCGTCCGGTTCCGGAAAATCGACACTGCTGCGCTGTGCCACTATGCTGGAAACTATAGATGACGGAGAGCTGCTGTATTTGGGTGAAAAGGCGGCATTCAGTGAAAATGGCCATGCAGTTTATGTGAAAAACACGGAATTGAAAAGAATGCAGGGAAATTACGGACTGGTATTTCAGAATTTCAATTTATTCCCTCATTTTTCTGTAATGAAAAATATCATAGATGCGCCTTTGCGGGTACAAAAGAGAGAAAAGGAAGAAGTACTGAAGCATGCGCAGGAACTCCTGAAAAAAATGGGCCTGGAAGAGAAAGAAAACGCTTATCCATATCAGCTTTCAGGGGGACAGCAGCAGAGGGTATCCATTGCCAGGGCACTTGCCATGAAACCGAAAATTTTATTCTTCGATGAGCCTACTTCAGCACTGGACCCGGAGTTGACAGGAGAAATATTGAAGGTAATTAAGAATCTGGCAGCAGAACATATGACCATGGTAATTGTAACCCACGAGATGAACTTTGCAAGAAATGTAGCTGACCATATTATTTTCATGGATCAGGGTGTGATTGCACAGCAGGGAACGCCGGATGAACTATTTAACTCAAATAATCCCCGGATGAGAGAATTTTTAGGCAAATTTGATTCTTGATTTATAAGATACTTTAAGATATAATTTTTTTTGTAAGTACCCTTTAGGGTGAGGAGCCCTTTAGGGTAAAGTACCCTCTCGCACCCTTGAGGGTGTTAGGGTAAATTTTATGGTGAAAATAATAGAGAAGGATGAAAAGGATAGGTGAATTTCAGATGAAAAAAAAAGAACTGTTGTATGAAGGCAAGGCAAAGAAGGTTTACACAACAGAAGACCCGGATATTTTAATTGTCGATTATAAAGATGATGCCACTGCATTTGATGGTCAGAAAAAGGGAACGATTGTTGGTAAGGGAGTAGTAAACAACCGTATGAGCAACCATGTTTTTCAGATTCTGGAAAGCAAGGGAATACCGACACATTATATCAAGGAATTAAGTGACAGGGAAACGGCAGTGAAGAAGGTCGAAATCGTTCCGTTGGAAGTCATTATCCGTAATGTTGCAGCAGGCAGTTTTTCGAAAAGGCTTGGGGTAGAGGAAGGAACGAAATTCTCAGCGCCTACATTGGAATTCAGCTATAAAGATGATGATTTGGGCGACCCGCTGATCAATGATTATTTTGCAATTGCTATGAATCTGGCTACCAGAGAAGAAATTGATGTAATTACAAAATATGCGTTCAAAGTGAATGAAGTATTGAAAGAGTACTTTATGGGAGCCAATATTGAATTGATAGACTTCAAAATAGAATTTGGCCGTTATCATGGGGAAATTATTCTGGCAGATGAAACATCTCCGGATACCTGCAGACTTTGGGATGTAACGACCCATGAAAAATTAGACAAAGACCGTTTCAGAAGAGATCTGGGCAATGTAGAAGAGGCATACAACGAAGTATTCAAACGTCTCGGTTTATAAAAACGAAGATAAGTATAGAAAGGCTAAACGGCATGATGAATGACATTCACAGGCAAGAAGAAGTAATGGATAAATTGAAAGAAGAATGTGGTGTGTTTGGCATCTACGATTTGGATGGAAATAATGTGGCATCCAGTGTATATTATGGATTGCTTGCATTGCAGCACAGAGGTCAGGAGAGCTGCGGGATTGCCGTCAGCGATACCGGGGGACCGAAAGGCGCAGTAAATTCCGATAAGGGCATGGGACTGGTAAATGAGGTGTTTTCAGAAGAAACCCTGGAGCATATGCAGGGTGATATCGCAGTAGGGCATGTGCGCTACTCTACGGCGGGAGCAAGCAGCCGTGAAAATTCCCAGCCACTGGTTCTGAATTATATCAAAGGGACGCTGGCCCTGGCGCATAATGGTAATCTGGTCAATGCGGTAGAATTGCGGAAGGAATTAGCACATGATGGTGCGATTTTTCAAACAACAACAGACTCTGAAGTGATTGCATACCATATCGCACGGGAACGTATAAAATCAAAAACTGCGGAAGAAGCATTATCCCGTGCCATGAGGAAGATCCATGGAGCGTATTCTTTGGTGGTAATGTCGCCCAGAAAATTGATGGGGGCAAGGGATCCTTACGGATTCAGACCACTCTGTATTGGAAGACGTGAAAATGCTTATATTTTAGCATCCGAGAGCTGTGCTCTGGATACCATAGGAGCAACGTTTATCCGTGATGTACAACCTGGTGAAATTGTGACCATTACGGAGAAAGGAATAGAGTCGGATACCAGCCTCTGCCTCCCCAAAAAGGAACAGGCAAGCTGCGTTTTTGAATATATATATTTTGCAAGACCTGATAGCCGGATTGATGGAATGAGCGTATATCATTCCAGAATCATGGCCGGTAAATTTCTGGCTCAGGATTCACCGGTAGAGGCGGACCTGGTGATTGGAGTGCCGGAGTCCGGCAATGCCGCAGCACTTGGATATTCTTTAGAATCCGGCATACAGTATGGAACTGCGTTTGTAAAAAACAGTTATGTAGGAAGGACCTTCATCAAACCAAAGCAGAGCAGCCGGGAATCAAGCGTTCGGGTAAAACTTAATGTTTTAAAAGAAGCTGTGGAAGGTAAAAGAGTAATTATGATCGACGATTCCATCGTGCGTGGAACTACCAGTGACCGGATTGTAAATATGTTGAGGGAAGCAGGCGCAAAAGAGGTGCATATGCGTATCAGTTCGCCGCCCTTTTTGTGGCCATGCTATTTTGGCACAGATGTACCTGCCAGAGAGCAGTTGATCGCATATAACCGCAGCATTGAAGAGGTCGGTCAGATGATCGGCACGGATTCGCTTGATTATCTGCGTACCGAACGCTTGCGGGAGCTTGCGGGAGGACTGTCGATTTGTCAGGGCTGTTTTACCGGAAAATATCCGATGGAACCGCCAAAAAGGGACATACGCGGAGATTACGCAGGATAAACGATACGCAGCGGCAAAAAGATTGCCATTGCATATGATACGGAAATAAAAGGAGCAGATAAGGATGAGTACAGATAGATATCAAAGTCCGCTGTCGGAACGATATGCAAGCAGGGAAATGCAGTACATTTTCTCGCCGGACATGAAATTCAGAACATGGAGGAAGCTTTGGATTGCACTAGCCGAAACTGAAAAAGAATTGGGTCTTCCTATCACTGATGAACAGATTGAGGAGCTAAAGGCTCATGCGGATGATATTAATTATGATGTGGCAAAAGAAAGAGAAAAAATCGTCCGTCATGATGTAATGTCACATGTATATGCGTATGGAGTACAATGTCCAAAAGCAAAGGGAATTATCCATCTGGGCGCAACTTCCTGTTATGTAGGAGACAATACGGATATTATCGTAATGACAGAGGCATTGAAGCTGGTGAAGAAAAAGCTGGTAAATGTCATTGCCAAACTTGCAGAGTTTGCGGATAAGTATAAGGCATTGCCGACGCTGGCATTTACACATTTTCAACCGGCTCAGCCGAGTACGGTAGGAAAACGGGCAACTCTGTGGATGCAGGAATTTTTACTGGATCTGGAAGATCTGGATTATGTCTTAAGTACCATGAAGCTTTTGGGCTCGAAAGGCACCACGGGAACACAGGCCAGTTTTCTGGAATTGTTTGACGGTGACCATGAGACGATTGACAAAATTGATCCAATGATCGCGCAGAAGATGGGATTTAAGGACTGTTATGCAGTGACCGGACAGACGTATTCACGTAAAGTAGATACAAGAGTCCTGAACGTGCTGGCAGGCATTGCGGCCAGTGCTCATAAATTTTCGAACGATATCCGTTTACTGCAGCACTTAAAAGAAGTAGAAGAGCCATTTGAAAAGACACAGATCGGTTCCTCAGCTATGGCATATAAGAGAAATCCAATGAGGAGTGAGCGTATTGCATCGTTAGCCAGATTTGTTATGGCAGATGCACTGAATCCTGCAATCACTTCCGCAACCCAGTGGTTTGAGAGAACATTGGATGACTCCGCTAACAAGCGTCTTTCTATGCCGGAAGGATTTTTGGCGGTAGATGGTATTATGGATCTTTGTTTAAATGTAGTAGATGGATTGGTAGTTTATCCTAAGGTAATTGAGAAACGGCTGATGTCAGAACTGCCGTTTATGGCAACAGAAAACATCATGATGGATGCGGTAAAAGCAGGCGGTGACAGACAGGAGCTGCATGAAAGGATCCGTACACTTTCTATGGAAGCAGGTAAGAATGTGAAAGTAGAAGGAAAGGATAATAATCTTCTGGAGTTGATTGCTGCAGACCCGGCGTTTAATTTAACCCTGGAGGAATTGGAGAAAACCATGAATCCATCAAAATATGTAGGACGTGCACCGGAGCAGGTGGATGCGTTCCTGGAAAAGGTGGTAAATCCGCTGCTGAAAGAGAATGCAGGTCTGTTGGGGATGACGGCGGAGATCAATGTGTAAATAGTATTTAAGTCCTCATACAAAGCCGGCAAATATTAAGGTACCCGCTTCAAAACTGACCAAATATAAGGTAATGTTAGCGAAAAAGGGACAACCGTCAAAGGTAACGATAACACGCTAAATAAGTGCTTCAAATTAGTCCCCAAAAGGTTGTCTTTTTTATAAAGGCAATCATTGCCGGACTAAATAGTAATAAGGAAAAAACCAACAATAGATATTTTAATATACAGCAAAATTGGGGTTGCGGCAAAAAAAAATGCCGTGGCTCTTTTTGATGGGATAGATAAAAATAATAACACATTATGACATATCAAAAACGCATTCAAACATTTAACAATTAAGTAAATTCGGATATAATAGCACTAAAATAAAGAATTGTAAATATCACAAATATCACAATTATGGGAGGAACTAAAATGAAAAGGAAACTTATTGGTATATTATTATCTACGGTAATGCTAACAACCATGTTGGCCGGATGCGGGAACAATGACACATCTACAGAGAATCCCGATACAACAGCGGAAACACAGGCTGCCGGTACAGAGCAAAAAACTGAAAGCTCAAATGAAACAGAGAGCTCCGGTGATGCGGTAACCATTTCATATGCATGCTGGGATTCCAACCAGGCAGCTTTAATCCAAACCGTTGCAGATGAATTTGAAGCTGCCAATCCGGGGATCAGGATTGATATACAGGTTAATAGCTGGGATAATTACTGGACGGCTCTCGAAGCAGCAGCGACAGGAGGTTCTTTGCCGGATACGTTCTGGATGCATTCCAATAATATTTATTATTATGGAGCGAACGATCAATTACTGGATTTGACCTCATACATTGAAGCCAGCAGTGAAGTTGATTTGGCAAATTATCCGGAAGGATTGAATTCAATTTATAATATCGAAGGAAAGCAGTACGCAGTTCCAAAAGATTATGATACGATTGCTCTTTGGTACAACAAAAATCTGTTTGATGAAGCGGGAATATCTTATCCTGATGACACCTGGACCTGGGACGATTTAAAAGAGGCGGCTAAGAAGCTGACAAAGGATGATGGTTCGCAATATGGCATGTGTGCCGGTCTGCATAATCAGGAAGGCTATTATAACTTTGTATATCAGGCAGGCGGCGAAATCATCACGGATGATAAAACATCAGGGTATGATGAAGCAGCGACGATTCAGGGAATTGAAGAATATTTCAGTTATGTAGAAGAAGGATTGTCACCGGAAATCTATGATGACCTGGCGCGCAGTGAAGCCATAGAAAATGGACTTTGTGCCATGGGACTCTTCGGTTCGTGGAATCTGTCCGGATTTGCAGCATCCGATCTGATGACCAGTGAGTTTGACTGTGCAGTATTGCCGATGTCAAATGATGGCGGTCAATCATCAATTTTTAATGGATTGGGTAATGCAATTTCCGCAGCGACGGAGCATCCGGATGAAGCATGGAAGTGGGTTGAGTACTTAAGCAGCAAGGAAGGCCAGGAGCGTCAGGCTGAACTGGGTGTTGCGATTTCGGCATACAATGGAACAGCTGATAAATTTGCGGAAGCTTATCCAATGTTCAATACAAAATGCTATATCGATATGGTAGAATATGCTCAAATCAGACCATATTCCGATCAGACAAGTATATGGGAAGACAAAGCATATGAGTTACTCAAGGATGCTTATGCAGGGAAAGAAGAGGTTTCTGCTGCATGTGAAAACGTAGCTACTATGATGAATGAGGCTCTGGCGGCTGAATAGAGGAACGGATATAATCCATGACATGTGTGTTGCGGTAGCCATAGGTTACCGCAATTTTAAATCATATAGGAAATTAATTGAATTTAATATATGATTTATAATAAGAGGAGATTGAATATGGCAAAGACTCATACACTACGTAAAAAAGTACCTAAAAAGAAATTCAATGAATGGTGCTGGGGCTGGGGAATGATAGCACCTACGATGATTGGACTTCTTGTCCTGAATATAATTCCTATCTTTCAGACGCTCTATTTAAGCTTCTTTAAGAGCGGCGCTTTTGGGAAAGGGAATATTTTTGTAGGGCTTGATAATTATAAAACGCTGCTTGGAGATGCACAGGTCTGGCATGCATTACGTAATACGTTGGTATATGCTGGTCTTGTGGTACCGATTACGATAGTAATCGCTATGTTGATTGCTGTTTTACTAAATGGTCGACTGAAGGGAAAGGGAATCTACCGGACCATATATTTTATTCCGATGGTAGCAGCACCGGCAGCAGTAACGATGATGTGGAAATGGTTGTACAATCACCAGTTTGGATTGATCAATCATTTGCTGGGTAATTTGGGGATTTCGAAAGTGAACTGGATTGATGATCCAAACGTTGCAATGATTTCCATTGTAATTATTGGTGTGTGGAGCACGATCGGATATAGCATGGTGCTTCTTTTGGCCGGACTACAGGAGATCCCGAGAGATTATTATGAAGCAGCTCAAATTGATGGAGCAAGCCCGGTGAAACAGTTCTTTAAGATCACGCTTCCACTGGTGTCCCCTACGTTGTTCTTTGTTCTGGTGACGAGTATCATAACGGCAATGCAGGTTTTTGATGTGATCTATATGATGATTGATGTGAAGAGTCCCTCTTACGAAAGCACAGTATCTTTGGTTTATTTATTCTATAATAATTCCTTTAAATATTCGAATAAGGGTTATGGTTCTGCAATTGTTATACTTCTGTTACTGATTATTATGATTATTACGGTGATTCAAACGAAGTTACAGAAAAAATGGGTTAATTATATGTAGAGGAGTTATATAAAATGAAGAAAGATAAAATATTCAGGATTTCGATGCATACGTTGCTTTTATTGGGAGCTGTCATTATGATATTTCCTTTTGCATGGATGGTTTTGACTTCACTTAAGACGATCAGTGAGTCTACCTCTATGAATCCCTTTGTACTGTTTCCCAGGAATCCGCAATGGGAGAATTATAAGCTGGTGATTCAGCAAAATAATTTCATACGTTTATATTTTAATACATTTGCCATGATGGTTTTGAGAGTTCTGTGCGCCGTTATATTCAGTGCGATGGCAGCCTATGCTTTTGCCAGACTGGAATTTCCCGGGAGAAATTTTTTCTTTGGCGTGGTATTATTCCAGATGATGGTACCGGTACAGATCTTTGTAATTCCCCAGTATTTGATGGTAGATAAACTCGGATTGCGAAATACAGTGTTTGCTTTAGTATTTCCGGGTCTGGTCAGTGCGTTTGGAACGTTTCTTTTACGCCAGTTTTTTATGGGTCTGCCAAAAGAATTAGAAGAATCTGCGAGACTGGATGGCTGCAATATCGGACAGACCTTTTATAAGGTCATGCTGCCGCTGACCAAATCAGGTCTGGTTGCACTTGCCATTTTCACGGCATTATTTTCGTTCAAAGATCTGATGTGGCCTTTAGTCGTTAATACGAATTCCGATGCAGCGACCTTATCCTCTGCGTTATCTAAAATATCAAGTGCTTATTCTATAAAATATCCGGAACTTATGGCTGCGTCGGTACTTGCCGTATGGCCTATGATGCTTATCTATATAATTTTTCAGAAACAATTCATTGAGGGTATCGCCACATCTGGAAGCAAACTGTAAAATATGCCGGAATGTATGCAGGAGGAACGAATGGCAATCAATTATTCAGAGAACTCGAAGAAATTTCATATTTTTAATGATAAAATCAGCTACATAATACAGATTTTGGACGATAATTGTCTGGGTAATCTTTATTTTGGAAAACATATTCACGATAAGGAGGATTTTTCACACCTGTTGCAGGGGGGACTGCGCTCCCTGGCAGTATTCCATAAAGAAAACTACTATTTTATGAGTCCGCAGTATACAAAAATGGAGTACCCAACCTATGGAACCGGGGATTATCGGCATCCGGCGGTGGAAATCAAGCAGGAAAACGGAAGCAGGGTAGTGTTCTTTGAATATGAATCCTATAAGATATTTAAAGGAAAGAAAAAATTAATGGGGCTGCCCGCCACCTATGTAGAATCTGAGCAAGAGGCGGAAACACTGGAAATCACTTTAATTGATAAGTTACTTGAGGTTCATTGTATATTGAGTTATACAATTTATAAAGAGTATCCGGTAATTACAAGAAATGCACGTTTTATTAATAACGGCAGTGAAAACGTGATATTAGAACGGGCGCTTAGTGCAAGTGTGGATCTTCCGGATGCTGATTTTGAATTGCTCACCCTGTCAGGAGCATGGTCCAGAGAACGACACGTAAAAACAAGTAAGCTTCAGCAGGGGATCCAGGGAGTTTATAGTAAGTGTGGGGTCAGCAGTGCGGAACATAATCCCTGTGTGATACTGAAAAGACCCAATACAGATGAATCTATCGGAGAAGCCTATGGATTCAGCCTTGTGTACAGTGGAAATCACATGGAGCAGATAGAAGTGGATACGAATGATTTGACCCGTGTACTGATAGGAATTAATCCGGACACTTTCGAATGGCCCTTAAACAACGGAGAGGAATTCCAGACTCCGGAGGCTGTCATGGTTTATTCGGATGAAGGACTGAATAAAATGAGTCAGACCTTTCATAAGCTGTACCGTACCAGACTTGTTCGTGGTATATGGCGTGATAAAGCGCGTCCCATTTTGATTAATAACTGGGAAGCGACAGAAACGAATTTTACGGAAGAACAGATTCTTGAAATTGCAAGAACAGGGAAAGCTCTTGGAATGGAATTATTTGTTCTGGATGATGGTTGGTTCGGGAAGCGCGAAGATGATAAAACCAGTCTTGGTGACTGGTATGTAACCAACTTTAAGAAACTTCCGGATGGAATCAACGGTTTATCTCAAAAAATAGAAGCTCTGGGTATGAAGTTTGGCCTTTGGTTTGAACCGGAGATGGTGAACAAGGATTCTGACCTGTATCGTGCGCATCCGGATTGGGTCCTTCAAGCTCCGGGAAGAAGTCTGTCTTTGTCCAGAAATCAGTATGTCCTGGATTTTTCAAGACCAGAGGTGGTTGACCATATTTATAATATGATGGAAAGAATTCTGGATACCGCCCACATTACATATGTAAAATGGGATATGAACCGGTATATCAGCGAGTGCTATTCCAATCATAAACCCGCCTCCAGGCAAGGAATGGTGTTTCATGAATATATTTTAGGAGTATATTCCTTATACGAAAGACTGATTGAAAAATTCCCGGACATTTTATTTGAATCCTGTTCCAGCGGCGGTGCCAGATTTGACCCTGGTATGCTGTATTATGCACCACAGGCCTGGACCAGTGACGATACGGATGCAGTGGAACGACTGAAAATCCAATATGGAACTTCATATGTATATCCGCTCAGCAGCATGGGGGCTCACGTATCCAAAGTTCCAAATCTCCAGGTCGGAAGAACGACTCCAATTGAAACAAGGGGAAATGTAGCACAGTTTGGGGTGTTTGGCTATGAGCTTAATTTGAATTTGCTTTCAGAAGAAGAAAAAACGATTGTCGGTAAACAGGTGGCTTTTGCGAAAGAACACCGGGAATTGATCCATCAGGGACTTTTTTATCGAATCAATAGTCCATTTGAAGAAGTGGGTTCCTGGATGGTGGTATCCGAGGATAGAGAAAAAGCGATTGCGGCTTACTACAAGTTGCTGAGTATACCGAATGAACCATGGAGAAGATTGTATCTAAAGGGATTAGATAAAGATAAAAAATATGTGATAAACAATGACAATTCCAGAGTCTACTATGGCGATGAACTTATGAATGCCGGTATGGTAATTCATAAGGAAGACTTGTGCGCCGGCGGTGGTGATTTTACATCTGCGGTTTATTTTGTCAAAGCAGTAGAGAAGAGCTTTTGCTAATATTCCCCTTAAGTTCATTTCTTTTTATTTGTATCATCCATCAGATGGGTTTCCCGATAAGCGGTTGGGGAAACCCCTGTTGTTTTTCGGAAGGCTTTTGAGAAAGTGAATTGGTCATTGTAACCGACAGAATAAGCGACATGCTGGATTGGAAGCTGAGCATCGGACAAAAGCTTTTTCGCCCGTTTCATTCGGAAGCTGATCAGATATTCCTGTGGACTGTAGCCGGTAGAAGATTTAAATAATTTGGTCAGATAGCTTCGCTCAAGACCACACAGATCAGATAAATCCTGGATCTTAATAGGTTCTGAATATTTGACAGAGATGAAATCAATGATAGTCTTGACATATTTCAGCCGTTCATCTACCTTGTTATACTGTGGTTTGCTGGAAGTATGAGTGATTAACTCATGAAATAAGTGATATAAATTCCCTATGCAGCGAAGTTCATTCTCAGAGTGCTGTAAAAGGTCATTTAAAATATGGATGAGCTGCCGATTATCTCCAGTTGAGCGAAAGACAGGGGTCTCTTTAGACATCCCGGCATCAGCCAGAAGTTCAATAGCCTTAGGTCCATTAAAATGTATCCATATGTAATTCCATGGTTCCGTCTCATCTGCTTTTACAAAAGAAACCACATTAGGAGGAATGATAAAAGCTTCGTTTTTTACTATATGGAAAGGCTCATTGTTCAGGTACAATGTTCCTTTCCCTTCCAGTACAAAATGCAGGACATAATGTTTGCGGACGATGGGACCAAAGGAATAAGAAGGCGGACATTTCTGTGATCCAACCTCAAAAAGATTAATATCACTATAGGTATTATAATTTAAAAAATAGCATTCATCATAGTGCTTCTCTCTTACCATATGTTCATCTCCTTGTATAATAATCCCAGCATACTCAATATTTTTCTGACCCTATTTTACCCATTCCTTTTTAAGAGCATTTTTTGAATAATATCCTTTATTTTCTTTAAAGAATTGTACCAAATCGCTGGCGCGATGGCTAGCGTAGGTACTAAATTTCACTACGTCTTCTTTTATATTTTCTTTTTTTTAAAAAAAGTAGCAGTTTTTTGATATATGTTGTATTGTTGTATTA
>Ga0153953_1000137_pt1 | contig 21845 bp, 20 predicted proteins | sample TSNJ037MetaG_FD_104718 | JGI IMG/M metagenome (GOLD analysis project Ga0153953, IMG submission 104718) | Attine ant fungus gardens microbial communities from New Jersey, USA - TSNJ037 MetaG | ecosystem: Host-associated > Fungi > Mycelium > Unclassified | place: USA: New Jersey, Wharton State...
AAATATAGATTGATAGAAAGTCGAGGACGATACGGATATGGAAATGAGATTTATAGAGACAACATTTGTAAATGGGGAACGGCAGACGGAAGAGAAAAGGCTTCCATTTGTTCCTGATAAAGGAGAAGAGAACCAATTGATCAATCTGTACCCACAAATGCAGTATCAGGAGCTGGAGGGTTTTGGCGGCGCTTTGACAGATTCGACGGGATATATATTCGGTCAAATGGGTGTGGAACAGCAGGAATATATGCTGAATCAATATTTTGGGGAAGACGATATGGGATATCGGATCGTCAGGATACCGATTGACAGCTGTGATTTTTCCCTGGAGCATTATGAGGCGCTGACGGATCCGAAAGATACGGAACTGGAACGGCTGGACTTTACGAGGATGAAGAAATACATTGTTCCGCTGCTGGAGGAGGTGCAGAAGTATACAAAGGAGAGACTTCAGATTATGTTGTCACCTTGGAGCCCTCCGGCTTTTATGAAGACCAATGGTGACAGGAATCATGGAGGGAAACTGAAAGACGCATACAAGGAACTTTGGGCAAGGTATATCTGCAGGTATATTCAGGAATTTCGCGATATGGGTTACCTCGTGAACCGGCTAAGTATTCAGAATGAGCCTAAGGCGGTACAGACCTGGGATTCCTGCATATATAGCGGGAAGGAAGAGAAAGAGTTTATACGGGATTATATGTGGCCGGCATTGGTGAAATATGGTCTGGCAGATGTGGAAATTTTTATTTGGGATCATAATAAAGAACGGGTCTTTGAACGAGTCCTCGAAATCATAGATGAAGGAACCGATCCGATGATCGCGGGCATTGCTTTTCACTGGTACAGTGGAGATCATTTTGAGGCGCTGCAAATGATACAGGAAAAATTTCCTGATAAAAAGTTGATTTTGTCAGAAGCCTGTATTGAATACAGTAAGTATTCCCAGGACGATTATCTGGCAAATGCCCAGAAATATGCGCACGATATGATCGGAAATCTGAATCATGGGATGTCTGCCTTTTATGACTGGAATGTAGTACTGGATCAACAGGGCGGACCTAACCACGTAGGGAATTACTGTGATGCACCATTTCTTTTTGATGTGAATACGAAGGAATTAATTGAAAGGAATACGGCGGCATATATTTGGCATTTCAGCCATTTTATAAAGTCTGGGGCGAAGCGGATCGGACATTCAAGATATACGGACAAATTGGAAGTTACTGCATTTCTAAATCCTGACCAAACGGTTACAGTTGTGATTTTAAATAGAACGGATAATTGTATTCCGGCATATGTAAGAATTGGAGACGAAAGTGCTTTCGTTTCAATACAGGCAAACTCTATAGCAACAGGCGTTTTGCTTTCGAAACGCTTCTCTATTAATTATCAGCACTTATTTCTTTCAGCAGCTTCAGCTATTTCCTTTGTCTGGTAAACCGTACCCCTGCCTGTAACATAAATTTAATAGGAATTAAAAATTCTTCTTGCATTTATTGGGAAGCAGTGCTATGATAGAAAAGATGATAATATGTTACTAGAGTATGAGTGGGCGAGAGTCCACTCATATTTTATGCAATAGGAAATTTATTATTTTATGAAAAGGAGAGGAAAGAAAGGTGGCGCATATGACAAGGCGAGAAACCTATGAGCAAAAGACGGAAGAAATTCTGATCCCACTGGTAGAAGCTCATAACTTTGAATTGGTTGATGTGGAATATGTCAAAGAGGGCGGAACATGGTATTTACGAGCCTATATTGATAAGCCGGGCGGCATAACTGTTGATGACTGTGAAATCATCAGCCGTGCACTCAGCGAAGCATTGGATGAAACAGATTTTATTAATGAAGCATACATTTTGGAGGTGAGTTCTCCCGGACTTGGCAGACCTTTAAAGAAAGAAAGGGACTTTGCCAGAAGTCTTGGTGAAGAAGTGGAACTCCACACCTATCGCGCCATCAACAAACAGAAAATATTTTTCGGCATTCTAAGTGCCTATGATAAAGACAATATAACCATTGAATTGGAAGGCGAAAGCAAGTTAATATTTCCCAGAACTGATGTGGCCTTGATTAAACTTGCATTCGATTTTTAAAAGAGGAGGGAAACGAATCATGAATAACGAATTATTAGAAGCATTGAATATTCTGGAAAAAGAAAAAGATATCAGCAAAGATACTCTTTTGGAAGCAATAGAACAGTCTCTAATTCAGGCTTGTAAAAATCATTTTGGAAAAGCAGATAATGTAAAAGTCAATATTAACCCTGAAACTTGTGAATTTCATGTTTATGCGGAAAAAACGGTGGTAGAAAAGGTAGAAGACGATGTCACTCAAATCAGTCTGGCGAATGCAAAGCTGCTGGATTCCAAATATGAATTTGATGATATTGTAAATATCGAAATCAAATCCAAAGAATTCGGACGAATTGCAACCCAGAATGCCAAAAACGTGATTCTGCAGAAGATTCGCGAGGAAGAACGAAAAGTACTTTATAATCAATATTACGAAAAAGAGAAGGACGTAGTTACCGGTATTGTCCAGAGATATATGGGGAAAAATGTGAGTATCAATATGGGCAAAGCAGATGCCATTTTGAATGAAAATGAAATAGTAAAGGGTGAAGTGTTTGAACCTACGGAACGAATTAAAGTCTATGTATTGGAAGTAAAAGATACAACGAAAGGTCCTAAAATACTTGTATCCAGAACGCATCCGGAGTTGGTGAAGCGTTTGTTTGAGTCAGAAGTCACGGAAGTAAAAGACGGAACGGTGGAAATTAAAAGTATTGCAAGGGAAGCCGGCAGCAGAACAAAGATAGCCGTGTGGTCAAACAATGAAGATGTAGACCCTGTAGGTGCGTGCGTAGGTTTAAACGGTGCAAGAGTCAATAACGTCGTGAACGAACTGCGCGGTGAGAAAATTGATATTATTAACTGGAACGAAAATCCGGCTATTTTGATAGAAAACGCACTGAGTCCGGCGAAGGTAATTTCTGTAATTGCAGATGGAGATGACAAGACGGCAAAAGTAGTAGTTCCCGATTACCAGCTATCACTGGCAATTGGAAAGGAAGGACAGAATGCAAGGCTGGCTGCAAGATTGACAGGATTTAAGATAGATATTAAGAGTGAGACTCAGGCCAGAGAATCTGGCGAATTGGATGATTACTTTATGGAGGAAGACTATGATGATGAGTTCGAGGGAGAGTTTTACGAAGAGGATGACTATATATCCGAGGCATTTGTACAGGTAGAATAGTCTAGTGTACTGTCCAGTTTTACTAAAGATGAACGGGACAGTACACTAGAATTAGTCAGGAGAATGTATATGAGTCATGTTAGAAAGATTCCGATGCGTAAATGCATAGGATGTCAGGAGATGAAAAGTAAAAAAGAAATGATGCGTATCCTTAAAACGACAGATGAGGAAGTCATCATTGATACAAATGGCAAAAAAAATGGCAGAGGTGCATACATTTGCTTTTCAAAGGAATGTTTTGAAAAGGCAGTGAAAAATAAAGGCTTGGAACGGTCATTAAAAATGGGGATTCCAAAGTCCGTATACGAAAGTTTGAAAGAGGAGATTGAAAATATTGAAACCAAATAAGGTATTATCTTTGATCGGATTATCCATGAAAGCCGGAAAAGTCATGAGTGGTGAATTTTCAACGGAGAATGCTGTAAAAAGCGGGCAGGCGGCGATTGTAATTGTTTCCACCGAAGCCTCTGAAAATACGAAGAAAAAATTTCAAAATATGTGTACGTACTATAAAGTGCCGATTTATTTCTATGGAAGTAAGGTTGAGCTGGGTTCAGCAATAGGTAAAGGGTTTCGGGCATCTTTAGCAGTGTTGGACAGCGGTTTGGCAAAAGCGGTAGAAAAGAACCTGGGAAATGTAAATTAACGGAGGTAGTTAGTATGTCAAAAATAAGAGTTCATGAATTAGCAAAAAATCTTGGTAAGCAAAACAAGGAAATTCTGAATGCTCTATCGGAAAAGGGAATCAGTGTGAAAAGCCATATGAGTTCATTAGAAGATGAGCATGTCAATATGATGAAAAAAATGTTTGGAGCAGTCGAAAAAAGTAAAGCAGATGACAAGCCGCAAGAGACTGAAAAACATAGTGAGCCTGTGAAAAAGAAGAATATATCTCAGGTATTTCATCCTCAAAACAGTAGAAGTGGGATGGGGCGTCCCGGTCAGAGAATGGGGCAAAACAACCCAAGGCATCGTAAGCCGGGTCAGACGACCTCAAGACCGCATCCTCAGGAGGCGGCAGCACCAATACCGCCAGCGGGGGGGCAGTCTGTACCGCACCCGCAGGATCAGAAAGCTCCGGTACCACATGCCGTGAGCCAGCCTGTACAACGCCCGCAGGAGCAGAAAGCTCCGGAAGTGCGTGTACAGGAAATATCAGAACCGGAAGTACGTTCCAAAGAACAGGAGAAATCGGCGCGTCCTCTGGATCAGGCACAAAATAACCAAGGCAGAACACAGGATCAGAATACACAGGGACGTCCTCAAGGCCAGAGTCGCCCGCAGGAGCATTCTGCACAGGGACAACGTCCGCAGGGGCAATATGCACAAGGACAACGTCCACAGGGACAGAATGCACAGGGGCAGCGTCCGCAGGGACAGAATCGTCCGCAGGGGCAATATGCACAAGGACAGCGCCCACAGGGACAGAATACACAGGGACAGCGCCCGCAGGGGCAGAATACACAGGGACAGCGCCCGCAGGGGCAGAATCGTCCGCAGGGACAATATGCACAGGGACAACGTCCACAGGGACAGAATACACAGGGACAGCGTCCACAGGGGCAGCGTCCGCAGGGACAGTATACACAGGGACAGCGCCCACAGGGACAGTATGCACAAGGACAGCGTCCACAGGGGCAGTATCAGGGACAGCGTCCACAGGGGCAATATGCACAAGGGCAGCGTCCACAGGGGCAAAATACACAGGGACAGCGTCCGCAGGGGCAAAATCGCCCGCAGGGACAATATACACAAGGACAGCGTCCGCAGGGACAGTATGGGCAAGGACAACGTCCGCAGGGACCGGGTCAGTATTCTCAGGGACGCAGACCACAGGGACAGCGTCCGCAAGGGCAGGGATTTCAGGGTAAAGCACCTGGACAAAGGGATCAGGTTTCTATGTCGTCTCTGGATTCCAAACCAATTACAAAAGACTCCCGAAACAGAGGTGACAGAAACAAAGTAGAACGCAATTCAGGAAGAGTTGATAAATTTGATAAAAACAGTAAGCGTCCGAATCAGGGAAACAAATCAAATCAAAAGAATAATAACAATTATAGTGGTAAAAATAATATTAAGCCTCCGGTAAAACCTGTTGTGATCGAAAAGAAAGAAGAAGAAATCAAGACGATTACATTACCTGAAATCATGACGATTCGGGAGCTGGCAGACAGTATGAAAATTCAGGCGGCAGCAATTGTCAAGAAATTGTTTTTGCAGGGTACCATGGTTACGGTAAATCATGAAATCAGTTTTGAAACCGCAGAAGAAATTGCATTGGAGTATAACTGCATTGCAGTTCCGGAAGTAAAAGTTGACGTAATAGGAGAACTATTAAAGGAAGAAGAAGAAGATACTGCGAAAATGGTATCCAGACCTCCGGTAGTGTGTGTAATGGGTCATGTTGACCATGGTAAGACATCACTTCTTGATGCAATCCGAAATACGCATGTGATTGCAAAGGAAGCAGGTGGAATAACACAGCATATCGGTGCATATGTAGTGAAGATTAACGATCAAAAAATCACATTTCTGGATACGCCGGGGCATGAAGCATTTACGGCTATGCGTATGCGTGGTGCAAATGCCACAGATATTGCAATCCTTGTTGTTGCGGCAGATGATGGTGTAATGCCTCAAACCGTAGAAGCAATCAACCATGCCAAAGCGGCAGGAATTGAAATTATCGTAGCGATTAATAAAGTCGATAAGCCCAGTGCAAATATAGAACGCGTGAAGCAAGAGCTTTCAGAATACGAATTAGTACCGGAAGACTGGGGTGGAAGCACCATCTTTGTTCCTGTTTCCGCCCATACGCAGGAAGGTATTGAACAGTTATTGGAAATGATACTGTTGACGGCTGAAATCGGTGAATTAAAAGCAAATCCCACAAGAAGCGCCAGAGGTCTTGTGATTGAGGCAGAACTGGATAAAGGAAAAGGTCCTGTTGCTACCGTATTGGTACAAAAAGGAACACTGAACGTGGGAGATCCTATTGCCGCCGGTTCCTGTTTCGGAAAAGTTCGGGCCATGATGGATGATAAGGGACGCAGGGTGAAAGTGGCCGGACCCTCCATGCCGGTGGAGATTCTTGGTTTAAGCGATGTACCAAAAGCCGGGGAAATCTTTGTGGCAACAGAAAGCGAAAAAGAAGCCAGAAGCTTTGCAGAGACCTTTATCAGTGAGGGAAGGGAAAGACTTCTGGAAGATACGAAGTCAAAAATGTCATTAGATGATTTATTTACGCAAATCAAAGAAGGTAATTTGAAAGAACTTGGCGTTATCGTAAAGGCGGACGTACAAGGTTCTGTAGAAGCGGTCAAGCAAAGTCTCTTGAAATTGTCCAATGATGAAGTTGTGGTGAAGATTATTCATGGCGGCGTTGGAGCAATCAATGAATCAGATGTTATTCTTGCCTGTACATCGAATGCCATTATTATCGGTTTCAATGTGCGTCCGGACGTGACAGCAAAAGCGACAGCAGACCGTGAAGGCGTGGATCTTCGGTTGTATCGCGTCATTTATGATGCGATTGCAGATGTGGAAGCTGCTATGAAGGGCATGTTAGACCCGGTATATGAAGAAAAAATACTTGGTCATGCAGAGATACGGCAAACATTTAAGGCATCCGGTATTGGTACAATCGCCGGCTCTTATGTCCTGGATGGCGTGTTCCAGCGGGGATGTTCTGTCCGTGTTACCAGAGAAGGCAAGAAGATTTTTGAAGGAGCACTGGCATCTCTGAAGAGATTTAAAGATGATGTGAAAGAAGTGAGATCCGGATATGAATGCGGTCTCGTATTAGAAAAATTTAATGATGTAAAAGAAATGGATATGGTAGAAGCATATACTATGGTAGAAGTTCCGCGTTAACAAGCCGTATATGCAGTTTACCAAAAGATCGCGCAGCAGTTTTTACTGCCGCAGAGAGCAGGTAATAAAATGAGAAAAAACAGCATAAAAAATACACGTGTAAATGGAGAAGTTCAGCGCGAACTAAGCAACATTATACGCCGTGAAATAAAAGACCCAAGAATTAATCCAATGACGTCTGTAGTTGCTGCAGAAGTTGCACCGGACTTAAAAAGCTGCAAAGCATATATCAGCGTTTTAGGAGATGAAAAATCACAGCAGGATACCTTGGCCGGATTAAAAAGCGCAGAGGGATATATAAGAAGAGAGTTGGCCAGAACCATAAATCTGCGTAACACTCCCGAAATCCGTTTTGTACTGGATCAATCGATTGAATATGGCGTTAATATGTCAAGATTAATTAAAGATGTGAATAAAGAGATGAGTGAAACAGTGAAGGATGACAGCGATGAATAAGATAGCAGATATGCTAAAAGGAGTAACCAGTATAGCAATCGCCGGACATATAAGACCGGATGGCGATTGCGTAGGCTCCTGCATGGGCCTATACCAGTACATAGAGAATAATTACCCGGATATAAAGGAGTTGGATATTTATTTGGAAAAGATCCCGCTGTCTTTTATGTTTATTCAGGGCACGCAACAAATCAGCAATTCCTGTGCGAAAGAGAAAGAATACGATTTGTTTATTGCCCTTGATTCAGGCGATACCGAGCGATTAGGAGATGCAGTGAAGTATTTAAAAACGGCAGATAAAAGCATTTGTATAGATCACCATATCAGTAACCAGGGCTATGCAGATGTGAACTATATTGTGCCGCAGGCAAGTTCCACATCAGAATTGATTTATGAATTGCTGGATTCTGATAAAATCACGAAAGAAATTGCGGAGGCACTTTATATGGGAATAGCCCATGATACAGGGGTTTTCCAGTATTCACTGACGACCTCCAAAACCATGCGGATTGCAGCAGATCTCATGGAAACAGGAATTGATTTTTCAAAAATAGTAGAAGAAACTTATTTTCAGAAAACCTATATCCAGAATCAGATTCTGGGACGTTCCCTTTTAGAAAGTATCCTGCTGCTGGACGGAAAATGTATTGTAAGCAGAGTAAGAAAAAAAGATATGCAGTTTTATGGCGCAGATTATCAGGATTTAGAAGGGATTGTAAGTCAGCTGCGTAACACAAAGGGTGTGAAAGTTGCGATTTTTATGTATGAGTCCAACTTACAGGAATATAAAGTCAGTATGCGGTCTGACGGTATCGTGGATGTAAGCAAAATCGCATCTTTTTTTGGCGGAGGCGGGCATATATGTGCGTCCGGCTGCACGATGCAGGGATCTTTCCACGATGTGTTGAACAATTTAACTTATGGCATTGAAAAACAATTGTTACGGGAGAATGCAAAGTGATTCACGGAATACTAAACGTATACAAAGAAAAGGGATATACCTCTCACGATGTAGTCGCAAAGTTGAGGGGTATTTTAAAACAGAAAAAAATAGGACATACCGGGACCTTAGATCCGGATGCGGAAGGGGTATTGCCTGTCTGTCTTGGCAAGGCAACGAAGCTTTGCGATGTTCTAACCGATAAAGATAAAACTTATGAGACGATTCTGCTGCTGGGAAAGACCACGGATACGCAGGATATTACAGGGAAGATTCTTGACGAAAGGGAAGTGACGTCATCGATCAAAGAAATATATGAGTCCGTGCAGTCCTTTAAGGGAATATATAATCAAATTCCGCCAATGTATTCTGCAGTAAAAATAAATGGAAAAAAACTTTATGAGCTGGCCAGGGAAGGTTTAGAAATAGAGAGAAAGACACGAAAGGTAACGATTCATCAATTATGTATTCATGAAATCGTCCCTCCTTATGTCCGCATGACGATAACCTGTTCAAAGGGGACCTATATTCGGACCTTATGTCATGATATCGGTGAAAGGCTTGGGTGCGGAGGCTGTATGGAACAGCTGCGTCGTACCAGAGTCGATAGATTTCAAATAGAAGACAGTCTGCGCCTTCAAGAGATAGAGGTTTTACATGACTTGGGACAGTTAGAGGAGCATATTGTTTTGATTGATCAAATGTTTGAAAAATATCCTGCAGTAATCGTCCGGGATGCCTACAAAAAGTTCATTGTAAATGGAAATCCATTTTATAAACACCAGATTGAGAAACCGGATGATTTGAAAGAAGATGGATATGTCCGGGTTTACGATTCTGATCAAAATTTCTTTGCTCTTTATATGTATACAGAAAAAGAGAGCCGGTTTCAATTGGTTAAAATGTTTTACGAACAGCAGCAGTGTTAAAGGTTAAACGGAGGAACCTATGGAATATATGCAAGGACTGGAAAACCTTTATATAAACGAAGATACAGCAGTCACAATCGGAAAATTTGACGGCGTTCACAGGGGACATCAGAAGCTGGTGAAACGGATTCTGGAGCTGGAACACAGAGATTGCAGAAGTGTTATAGTCACTTTGAATAAAAATAGTACGGGAATGCTGCTGACAGATTCTGAAAAACGGGAAATTCTAAAAAGAACCGGAGTCTCTTTTTTGATTGATTGTCCTTTTGTTCCGGAGATTGTTCAAATGTCACCGGAAGTATTTGTCCGGGAGATATTGGTGAGAAAATTGCATGCCAGATATATTATCGTAGGTGAAGATTTTCGCTTTGGCTATGAGCGGCAAGGTGATTGTAACACTTTAATGGAACTGCAGAAAAAATATGGATTTTGTCTGGAAGTCATAAAAAAGGAGCAATATCAGGGGAATGATATCAGCAGCAGTTACATCAAGCAAGAACTGAAAAAAGGCAGTATGAAACTTGTAAACACCTTACTGGGATATCCGTATTTTGTTTCCGGCGAGGTATTGCATGGGCGAAAAATAGGAAGAACACTGGGGATGCCAACAACGAACCTGATACCGACGACAAATAAACTTCTACCGCCTAATGGTGTTTATGTATCCAATACTTTCATTGGAAAGGAATGTTTTCATGGTGTTACCAATATTGGATGCAAACCAACGATAGGAGAAGCATTTCGGGGAATAGAAACATATATCTTTGATTTTGATAAGGATTTATATGGAGAAACTATAGAAATACAACTGCTGGAATTTAAAAGACGGGAGATGAAATTTCATTCTCTGGATAAGTTGAAGGAACAGATGCATAAAGATATTTCTTTGGGGAGGGAATATTTTAATGAATAGTTTTATTTGGATATTGAGCTGGGTATTTATTATTTTAGGGATCTTGCTGATTATTATTGGAAATATAAGCAGCACATTTGATAAGAGAAAAGAAGTATACAAAGGACATACCGTAGGAACAGTGGTAGGATTAGCTGCCGGCTTACCGGATGAAAATGGTCGGGAATCCGGGGTTCATGATTATTATTATCCTATAGTTGCCTATTACGCCAGGGGGCAGTTTTTTAAAGAACGATATGGAAAAGGAGGCAATCCATGCCCCTTCTCCCTGAATCAAAAGTTATCATTATGCTTTGATATAGAAAGTCCCGATCAGTTTATCATTACAGAGCCGACACAATTGTATTATATTTCAAGGATTTGTCATTTTACAGGTCTTGGGCTGTGCATAGCAGGCGGCTTTACATTTCTAATGTTTGCCATGCGGATATTTAGTTGAGAATCTGTAAGTGGGCCAAATAACCCTGGAGTTTACCCTGGAATATTTACAGTGAATAGTTGACGTACATTCGTTCCTGTGGTATACTGATCAAGTGTAAAAATAGCCTTTATTCAGAATTCAGGACACTCCGACCTATTCTTAATAATGAGCGATTTATAAGAAGGAGGAATAAAATGATTTCAAAAGAAAAGAAAACAACGATTATTGAAGAGTATGGAAGAGCACCCGGGGATACCGGTTCGCCGGAAGTACAGATTGCAATTCTGACAGCAAGAATTCAGGAGCTTACGGAACATTTAAAAGTACATCAGAAGGATCATCATTCCAGAAGAGGATTGCTTAAAATGGTAGGTCAGAGACGTGGCTTACTGACATATTTGAAAAATTCTGATATTGAAAGCTACCGTACTTTAATTGCAAAATTAGGAATCAGAAAATAATCGCTGACATGAGGGGACGGAGATTTCCGTCCCTGTTTTTACGTAACTTATTAATTTAATTCAATCCGCATTCCACAGACAGCCGAGACCACTGAAAAGGTAATTTCATCAAGTTTCTTTTTCAGTTGTTTCGGAAAGTGAATGCAGGAATATAAGGAGAAAAGATATGTATAAAAGTTTTTCAATGGAACTTGCCGGAAGAACTCTGACAGTCGATATTGACAGAGTGGCTGCCCAGGCAAATGGTGCTGCATTCATGCATTATGGTGATACGACCGTTTTAAGTACGGCAACTGCTTCAGAAAAGCCAAGAGATGGAATTGATTTTTTCCCGCTGAGTGTAGAATATGAGGAAAAATTATACGCGGTCGGCAAAATCCCCGGAGGATTTAACAAAAGAGAAGGCAAGGCTTCTGAAAATGCGATTCTGACATCCCGGGTTATTGACAGACCCATGAGACCTCTCTTTCCAAAAGATTATCGCAATGATGTTACTTTAAGTAATCTGGTGATGTCCGTTGATCCGGAATGCAGTCCGGAACTGCCTGCGATGTTGGGTTCCGCAATCGCAACCGCAATCTCGGACATACCATTTGACGGTCCCTGTGCCATGACCCAGGTAGGGTTGATCAATGGTGAGTTTGTATTCAACCCGGGTAATGAACAGAAAAATGTTTCTGATCTGCAATTGACAGTTGCTTCCACCAGAGAAAAGATCATTATGATAGAAGCGGGGGCAAATGAAGTTCCTGAGGATAAGATGCTGGAAGCAATATTTGCTGCAGATGAAATGAATAAAGAGGTTATTAAATTTATTGATACCATTGTCGCAGAATGCGGAAAAGAAAAACACACATATACAAGCTGCGCAATCCCGGAAGAATTAATGACGGCAATCAAAGAAATCGTGCCGCCTGAGGATATGGAAAAAGCAGTCTTTACGGATGTAAAGCAAATAAGAGAAGAAAATATACGGCAGATCAAAGAAAAACTGGAAGAGGCATTCGCTGAAAATGAAGAATGGCTGGAATTGATTGGCGAAGCACTTTATCAGTATCAGAAAAAGACCGTACGTAAAATGATCTTAATGGATCACAAACGCCCGGATGGTCGTGACGTCAAAGAAATACGTCAATTGACAGCAGAAAAAGATCTGATTCCAAGAGTACATGGATCGGCGATGTTTACACGTGGTCAAACTCAAATCTGTACAATTACAACACTGGCGCCGTTATCAGAAGCCCAAAGACTGGACGGACTGGATGAATATGAAACGGGAAAACGTTATATGCATCACTATAATTTCCCATCTTATTCCGTAGGTGAGACAAGACCTTCCAGAGGACCGGGACGCCGTGAAATAGGACATGGTGCGTTAGCAGAGAAAGCGCTGATACCGGTGCTGCCATCGGAAGAAGAGTTTCCCTATGCAATCCGTACCGTATCTGAGACTTTTGAATCAAACGGTTCTACTTCCCAGGCAAGTATCTGTGCTTCTTCTATGTCATTAATGGCTGCAGGTGTACCGATTAAAAGGGCTGTTGCAGGTATCTCCTGTGGTCTCGTAACAGGAGAAGCGGATGAAGACTATATCGTATTGACAGATATACAGGGACTGGAAGACTTCTTTGGAGATATGGACTTCAAAGTAGCAGGAACACATGAGGGTATTACTGCAATCCAGATGGATATTAAAATACACGGCTTAACAAGAGCGATTATCGAAGAGGCAATTTCAACTACGAAAGAAGCAAGGACTTATATTTTGAATGAGGTTATGGCTAAGGAAATTGATCAGCCTCGTAAAGAAGTAGGGAAATATGCCCCCAAGATTATACAGATCCAGATTGATCCCCAGAAAATCGGGGATGTAGTAGGCCAGAGAGGCAAAACCATCAATACAATTATTGAACAGACAGGTGTGAAGATCGATATTTCTGACGAAGGTGCTGTTTCCGTCTGCGGTACGGATAAAACGATGATGGATAAGGCTGTCGATATAATTAAGATCATTACAACAGACTTTGAAGCAGGTCAGGTATTTAAAGGAAAAGTAATCAGTATCAAAGAATTTGGTGCATTTATTGAATTTGCTCCCGGCAAAGAGGGGATGGTTCATATTTCAAAAATATCCAAAGAACGTATAAAACGCGTAGAGGATGTGCTGACCATGGGGGATATCGTGAAAGTGGTGTGTCTCGGTAAAGATAAGATGGGCAGAATCAGCTTCAGCATGAAAGACGTTGTTGATAAATAATCTGGATGTTGACTATTACCGTCTCAGGCGAGAGCTTGAGACGGCTATTTATCTTGGTAGGAGATAAGACTCCCACCTCAAATACGCCAGGCGTATTTGAAATTTACCCGGCATAGACAGAATCCTATGCTTTAATTAAAAGAAAAGAGGGCTAAAATGAAAAAGAAAATTTTGAGTGTAGTATTGAGTTTGACGATGGCAGCAATAGCGATGACAGGCTGCGGCAGTAAATCAGGGGAAACCCAAAAGCAAGCATCTGAAGAGTCAGCACAAGGTTCTTATACCATTGGAATTTCCCAGTTTGCAGAACATGGTTCATTGGATAATTGCAAAGAAGGGTTTCTGGAAGGATTGGCAGAGCAAGGTATTGAAGAAGGAAAAAATTTAGAGATATTATTTGACAATGCCCAGGCTGATACCGGAACTGCAGCCACTATTGCGGATAATTTTGTATCGAAGAAGGCAGACTTGATTTGTGCAATCGCAACTCCCAGTGCAATGAGTGCATACAACAGTTGTATGAACACGGATATTCCGGTTATCTACACGGCAGTATCCGATCCGGTGGGTGCCGGGCTTGCGAATGACGATGGGGTTCCCGCAGGCAATATTACCGGTACTTCCGATGCTCTGCCGGTAGAAGAACAACTGGAGATGATTCATACTATGATGCCGGATGCCAAGACTGTTGGGATTCTCTATACAACCAGTGAGGCAAATTCAATAAGTACAATAAAGGAATATAAAGAAAAAGCCGGTAATTACGGATTAGAAATTGTGGATACCGGAATCAATACGATTGCTGATGTGGAAATGGCGGCAAAGGATATGGCAGCAAAGGTAGATTGCATTTCCAACTTAACCGATAATACCGTGGTTTCAGCATTACAGACGGTATTGGCAGCAGCAAACGATCAGGGGATCCCAGTGTTCGGTTCTGAAATTGAACAGGTGAAGAACGGATGCATGGCATCTATGGGGATCGATTATATTGCCCTGGGCAAACAGACCGGTATGATGGCTGCAAAAGTATTAATGGGGGAAACCTCAGCTGCAGATATGAAATATGAAATCTGTGCAGGTGCAAATCTTTATGTAAATACAGCCGCCGCCGAAAAAATCAATTTCGAGCTGGATGATACTTATATAAATAATGCAGCGGAGATATTTGATGAAATTACGGTAGAATAAGCGGAGGAAGACATGGTATTAATGCAAAGCGTTTTGGAACAGGGTATGATATATGCCATTATGGCACTGGGAGTCTATATCACTTATAAAATATTGGATTTTCCAGATTTGACGGTGGATGGAAGTTTTCCCATGGGTGCAGCTATTACAGCAGTTTTGATCAGTAAAGATTTTAATGCACTGCTTACGCTTCCCATTTGCTTTGCAGCGGGAGCCCTGGTAGGAGTTTTAACCGGGTTGATTCATGTGAAATTAAAGGTGCGTGATTTGCTATCCGGTATTATTATGATGACGGCACTGTATACCGTCAATTTAAGAGTGGCGGGAAGGGCAAATCTTCCGATTTATAATAAATCAACCATTTTTGACAACGATTTTATCAATCAAATATTTCCGGATGCAGTCACATCCTATAAAACTATAATAATTATTTTAGTGATAACACTGATCAGCAAATATATCCTGGACTGGTATCTAAGAACAAAGTCAGGTATGCTGCTGCAGGCAGTAGGTGATAATGAGCATATTGTTACTTCTTTAAGTGTAGATAAAGGATTGGTTAAAATTGTGGGTCTGGCGATTGCCAATGGTCTGGTGTCTCTAAGCGGTTGTATTTATGCGCAGCAACAGCGTTATTTTGACGTTTCCATGGGTACCGGAACAGTGGTAATTGGGCTTGCCAGTGTTATTATTGGAACCAGTCTGTTTAAAAAAATAACGTTACTTCGCGTAACCTCCAGCGTAATTATTGGTTCTGTTTTATACAAGGGCTGTGTTGCACTGGCTATCAGCTTTGGATTTGAATCTTCCGATTTGAAAATGATAACGGCGGTACTCTTTTTGGGGATATTAGTCCTTGGTATGGAACGGAAAAGGAGGGTGAAGTTAGATGCTTGAGCTGAAGGGAATATATAAATATTACAATCCCGGAACAGTCAATGAAATGTGTCTCTTTCAAGACTTTAATCTGCAGGTAGAAGATGGAGAATTCGTTGCGGTGGTTGGAAGCAACGGTTCCGGGAAGACTTCTATGCTGAATGTTATTTGTGGAAGCATTGATCTGGATTCCGGTTCTATATGGATCAATAAGAATGATATCACACATGTAAAAGAATACAAACGATTGAATAAAATTGGTCGTGTCTATCAAAATCCGACAATGGGAACCTGTCCCTCCATGACAATAATGGAGAATATGGCGCTGGCCGAAAATAAAGGCCGGCCTTATAACCTGGGACTTTGTGTGCATAAGAAGCAGAAAGAGAAATATCAGAACCTGCTGCGGCCGCTGAACCTGGGGCTTGAAGATAAGCTGGATGTTAAAGTGGAAACGCTCTCCGGCGGGCAGCGTCAGGCAATGGCACTTCTGATGTCAACGCTGACCCCTATCGAATTTCTGATATTGGATGAACATACAGCTGCCCTGGACCCTAAAACAGCAGAAATCAATATGCAGTTAACAGATAAGATTGTAAAAGACAAAAAATTGACTTCTATCATGGTAACGCACAATCTGCGGTATGCCATTGAATATGGGAACCGTATCATTATGATGCATCAGGGGGAAATTATTCTGGATAAAAAGGGAAAAGAAAAAGAGGATCTAAAAATAAATGAAGTGTTGGATATCTTTAACAAAATCAGTATAGAATGTGGAAATTAGAGAGACTCAATTGACCAATAGATGAAGGATGTATAAAGATGCGGTATCATAACATAACAAAAGATGACATGTTAAATGGCGACGGACTCCGAGTGGTACTTTGGGTATCAGGATGCTCCCATGGCTGTGAAGGCTGTCATAACCCAATTACCTGGGATCCTAATGGCGGAGAAACCTTTGATGAAAAGGCGAAAAAAGAGTTATTTACAGAATTAAAAAAAAGTTATATTTCAGGGATCACTCTGAGTGGTGGTGATCCCCTGCATAATAGTAATCGATTTGAAATCGAAAACCTGGTAAAGGAAACTCGAAATAAATTTCCCGGCAAGACAATTTGGCTTTATACAGGCAGCTCCTGGGAGACAGTACGAACATGTGAACTCATGAACTATATCGATGTATTAGTAGACGGCGAATATAATTGTGCAAAACGTGATACCACTCTGCACTGGAGAGGGAGTTCTAACCAACGCGTCATTGATGTTCCCAAGTCTTTGAAAGCCAAAGAAGTAGTATTACACTGCAGATAAATCTGATTAAAAGGAGAAGTATATATACATGAAGCGAATTGCTAAATTTCATAAAGTTAGTTTTAAACAATTTAAAGAAGGTTGGCTGGGAGAATTCCCGGAGACCGGTTCTGATCGTATGCAGGAAATCTTCGAGAATATTAAGCTGCCGGGACGTGCAACTACCGGTTCGGCGGGATATGATTTCTTTTCTCCCATTCAATTCTCGTTGCCGCCCGGCAAAACAATAAAGATACCAACCGGTATTCGTGTGGAAATGGAGCAAAACTGGGTTTTGAAGTGCTACCCGAGAAGCGGTCTGGGTTTCAAATATCGTCTTCAGTTGAACAATACGGTAGGTATTATTGACAGTGATTATTTTTATTCGGATAATGAAGGCCATATTTTTGCAAAAATTACAAATGATACGAATGAGAATAAGACCTTGAGTGTAGAAAGCGGTATGGGGTTTATGCAGGGGATTTTTGTGGAATATGGAATAACAATGGATGATGATACATCAGAGTGCAGAAATGGGGGATTGGGGAGTACTACGTAATAGTTAGTTTGTATTAGATGTTTTGGGAGGGGGACGCCAGGAATCCCAGCGTCCTCTTTTTCATATCTATTGGAAAAAATTTTCTATCCGGTTGCCTTTATCAAACATATTATTATACTGTAATATGTTATATTTTTTTATACTTTCATAATAAGGGGAATCTGTGTCCGTTAATGAGTAATAAGTTCCGTCAGCGCCCCAATATCCGTGTGAAGTCAGAACCGGAATTTCTTTGGATATCTCTGAAAGAAATTGGTTGTAACCTGACATCTTCATGCCCGTACTTTCCAGCATTAAGGTGGAAAGGTAATTACTGCTTGTTGTAATATTCTTTTCTTCAATATCATAATTCGCCCAGATAATGTAAGGCACCTTATATTTTTCCATCAATTCCTCACTCGAAAGTTTATCGGATGGCTTACCAAACAAGCTTGTATAAAAAGATTCACGAATGGCAGGCTCATGATCTCCGAAAAATACGATCACGGTAGGTTCCGTTTCTGATTCAAAATAGGTGATTAATTTTTCCAAAGCTTTATCAGACAGATGAATCAGATTCAGATAACGTTCTGCCTGATCGTCCTTAAATTCAGGGTCCGTGATAGTGATATCCTGAGGAAGATTGTCGAAATCTTTTGCGTAACTGCTGTGGTTCTGCATGGTTACATTAAAGAGATAAAACGGAGCATCACTATCTGCCTTGGCAGATTCATATTCCGAAATAATGCGTTCAAAATCTGTTTCGTCTGATATATAATTTCGTATCAATTTAGGATTCTCAAAATCCGCTGAGGATAGAAAGGTTTCAAATCCAAGCAAAGGATATACCGTTTCCCTGTTATATCCTTTGGGATTATAAGGGTGCATGGCAATCATCCCCTGATACCCCTGTTCCTTCAATGTATAATTAAGTGAAGGAAATGCTTTTTTGATATATAACTGATATGGGGTAGAGGAAGGAGGAATAAAGGCTTTCGAATTTCCCGTCAAAATCTCAAATTCAGTATTTGCAGTCTGTCCGCCAAAAATGGATACATACATATCACCACGGACAGTATTTTCTTCCAAACTATTAAAAAAGGGAGTTACTTCTTTATTTGTTTTAAAATCCTTTATATCCTGAAGTGCGGCGAAGGCCTCGTCCATAATAATAATAACATTTGGGGTGTTCGCATCCTGTGTACTGACTGCCGTATATTCCCCGGCTATTTCTTTGGCTGTTTCTAATGTATAACCTTCTGGCTTTTCTACTAATAGAAATTGAATGCTGCGCGCAAAGGTAAGAATAGTACCATTTTTTGCATAGCTCTTTTGTGGTTTAAATGTATTGATTGTTATATTTTTACCTCTTAAAAAATCCGTAAATACAAGTGTGTATATGGATATGCTTAATAAAAGAAAATAGATGACAACGGCCGGAATACGAAAACGGATTCTAAGTCCTTTATAGCTTCGAAGTTTACATATACAGATACACCAAAAAACTGTAATCAGAATCAATACGTAGGGTTCATAGCTTAATGTGTAATTATACTCGCTCATAACATTTAAGGCGGTACCTGCGATTGTCAAATCGGTAGCTAAGATCGGTATTCCACGAAAAGAATAAACAAAATAATTAACCAATCCTAAAATGCAAATCAGAATACTTAAAATCAATGATGCTGCTTTCGTACTATTACTGATAACATAAAGACCCGGAAGTAATAAACCCAAAATCCAGAAAGTATAAAGAATTGCTCTATTCCTCAGGGTTGAAAATACCTGAAACAAAATAGGACTCTGCATAATATTGGCATATTCCAATGCCATGAATGTAACGAGAGGTGTTACTGCGAAAATTATGACAGACAGTATTTTATTCCGTTTATCAGATAATGTATTACGTTTTAATAATAATAAAATGGAAAAGAATATAATTAAAGTGACGAATAGAATTCTTTTTATTTGAATCATCGAAATCGCTGCTTCGGCTTCCGAAGCTGAAGCGGTGTAATATTCCGGATGAAACCAAAATGCTGTATATAAACCAATTAAGCAAATAATTGTAATATAAGTGAAGATTTTTAATATACGTTCTTTTGGGAAATTAAAGTTGTTTTTTATTTTATTCATAAGCGTTCCTTTCCTATTAACTAAACAATTATTATACACAAAAAATGAATGAAATGCAATCTATTTAATTAAATTCAGTTGCATATTTTAAAAATGCAAGGTGAGTATTTACAGGGGGACGCGGCAGGAGGGCAAGGGACAGCCTGCGCGTTGCCCGGGTTTGCGTAAAGTACCTCTCATTCCACAGCGGCGTCCCAGCTTCCACTATGTTGCAATAACCCCTCTTTTAAAAATTTTCATAGCCAAATAGCAACTGCTTACTGAAAATCAATATTGCAACTTTATGAATTATTTTCTATAATAAAAGAAGATAATAGGAAGTAAAGGAAAATATTAAATCGCTCTTTGAATTCTATTTGAGTTGAAAGCTGCGTTGGATATGTAAAAGGAGGAGCACATGGCGAAGTTCGGATTGAGTGAAGATTTGGCAAAAAAGATTGCAGATAGTATTATGCATGTTGTTCCATACAATATTAATGTCATGAACAGTGAGGGCATTATTATCGCAAGCGGAGACAAGATGCGGATTGGAATGCTTCATCAGGGAGCATTGAAAGCCATCATTAAAAACGGACTGCTGGAAGTGTACGAAGAAACTATGACAGACAAAATGGGTGTGAATCTTCCTTTTACACATGAGAATGAAATTGTTGGAGTGATAGGGATCAGCGGAAATCCGGAAGAAGTCAGAACGCTTGTCCGCGTGATTAAAGTTGTGGCGGAAATGATGATTGAGCAGCAGTATATCATAAACAAGGACCTAAGAAGAAAGTTCAGTTTTGAAAATTTCCTTAGGGAATGGTGTGATACTCCCCGGGATAGTTACAGTGATACACTGAAACAAAATGCAATTGATTTTAATGTGGATTTTGAGGCAAAAAGAGTGTGCGTGGTTGTAGAAACAGATAAGCCGCGGACTATGCTAATGGATGCGCTTTCGGTATATTTAAAAAATGATGAATATATTTTAAGGTATAAAGAAAACATAAGCTTGATTATGCACTATGGGAATCGGTTCCATGCCAGACTTGAAGCAATAAGGGATCACTTTGAAGAAGTGAAAAATATCGGTGTTGGAATTTTAACCAGTGACGTATTCCGTTCTGTGGTAACTGCGCAAAAGAGCCTGTTTTTTTCTAAAAGGATGGGTGACGTGGATGAAACGAAAAACCGCATTGTTTATTTTGACCGATATTGGGTTCATGACATCGTGTTTCGCTATCAACGGACGACGGTGTTTGAAAACGTTCTTGTTACCTTGGGGAAATACGATAATAACAACGAGATATTGAATACATTTTTGGCATATTTTTATTTTAATGGAGATATTACACAAATCACGGCTTATTTGCATATCCATAGAAATACGCTTTTGTATCGTATGCAGAAAATTGAAGAATTGACCAAGCGGAATTTTAAAGATATGAATGACCGATTTTTTCTGTATTCTGCATACATTATATACAAACTACACTGAGGAGTGGAGAAAAATAAAAGCGAAAATATACTAATATGTCCTTGAAAAATAAAATAAATTGTTAAATTGCACAAAAAAGTCTGTGTCATTGAATGATGTGGGCTTTTTTGTTTTGTGCTAAGATGACCATATAAATAGTATACCAAAGGAAAAAGGTAGGTGTGATCAATGAGATTAGATAACAAGGTTGCGATTGTGACAGGAGCAGGAAGAGGAATTGGATATGCAATTGCACAAAAACTTGCGCAGGAAGGCGCTGTGGTTGTGGTATCTGACATTTCTGTAGAAAACGCAGATGGAGCAGTGGAGAGAATTACAAAGCAGGGGTATCAGGCAGTTCCCTTTGTGGGAAATACGGCAGACTACGAGACTGTGGAAAAGATGTTCCAAGATGTGATAAAGCGATTTTCCAAAATTGATATTATGATAAACAATGCTGGAATCAACAGGGACGCCATGTTGCACAAGATGGATTTAAAACAGTGGAACGATGTGATTCAGGTGGATTTAACAGGTGTATTTTACTGCACCCAGTTAGCTGCAAAAATTATGCGTGAAGCAGGTTATGGACGTATCATAAATATTGCATCGGCTAGTATGAATGGAAATATCGGACAGGCAAATTATGCGGCTGCAAAGGCAGGAGTGATTGGGCTGACGAAAACAGCGGCCAAAGAATTGGCGAAAAAGGGCGTGACTGCCAATGCGATTTGCCCGGGCTTTATTGAAACGGAAATGACAAAAGGCATCCCGGAAAAAGCATGGGATATCATGGTAAGCAAAATCCCTATGGGCTTCGTAGGTAAGCCGGTGG
>Ga0153953_1000142_pt1 | contig 21357 bp, 29 predicted proteins | sample TSNJ037MetaG_FD_104718 | JGI IMG/M metagenome (GOLD analysis project Ga0153953, IMG submission 104718) | Attine ant fungus gardens microbial communities from New Jersey, USA - TSNJ037 MetaG | ecosystem: Host-associated > Fungi > Mycelium > Unclassified | place: USA: New Jersey, Wharton State...
AAAACTCCTGTTACGATGTGTTCCCGGTCGTCGTATAGCAAAGTTTCGCCTATCACATCCGTTCCACCCCACAAAGCATAGGCGGTGGCAGCGTCAATCGCGCAGGTATTAGTGCTGCCGTTTACGGGCAGGAAACCATACAGAAGCTCATCTACTGGCAGAACAAGCTCCGCGTCGCCCGCAATCTCCAATATCTGAACGGTGCTATTGCGGGAAAGTTCCCGTTCCTCGATGAACACGTTGTTATTTTGCCGCCATGCCGCAAAGGGGACGCTTTCCTCCTCCAGCATCCTTTCTACGGCGGCGCTGGAAATACCGTCGGTCCCATAGCGAAAGGAGACGGAGCCCGCGGATTTAAGCATATCCCCCGACAATAAAAGGGCATGAATCCAACAAAACAGCGCGGCAGCCAGTATAAGGGATCGGGGTAGATATTGCAGCCAAGTATTCCTCATTGCAGCCTCCTTATTCCACGCGCGCGCGATTCCCCTCGGAAACCGGTCTGTTGCCGCTTACTATGATCAAATCTTCCCGGTTCAGCGGCCCTTCTATCGCGCAACGGTTTCCGTCCCGCTCCAGAACGCTGATATTAACCCGCTCCGCCACGGTCTGGGCGCCGAGAATGCCTTTCACTTCCCGTACCACCAGAACGAAATGTCCGTTCTGGTCCTTTCGCACCACGCCGTTTGGCACGCATATCGAGTAAGATGCGGTTTTCTGAGTTACGGTCATTTTGCCGCTTATACCCGGTTCCCAATTCCCATCGGGCAGGACGGCAGCAACATCAAATCCTCCGTCCTCGTTCGCGGTTGGGGCTACGCTCTCGATCACGGCGTCCACGGCGCGGCTTTCTCCCGTCAGTACGATACTGGCGCGGTCTCCCCGGCGGATATGCTTCAGCTCATCGCTGCTCACACTCGTCCGGAACAGTACCCCGGCAGAGGCGTCGCTTAACACAAACAAGCTCTCCCCGGAGGTAATGGAACCCACGCCGCCGCTTATTTTCATGATAACGCCACCGGCGTCGGCCATGACGATCCCTCCTGTATCAAGCAGCACCTCCAACTCGCTCACTTTCCGCTGGGCCTGTCCAATATCAACGCCCGCGGCCTCCTGCTCCAGCGCCCCTCGCTGTGTGTCGGCGGATGCTGTTTCCGCGGCCTTGTCCGCATCTGCCTTTTCCTGATTAAGCATGGTTTCCGCGTCCTCGATGGCGCGGCGGGCGGCCTCCAAGGCTGTTTCCTGAGCGAGATACGCTTCCTCCAACGCTTGCTCCTGCCTGCGCAGGGCGTTTCTCGCTTCATCAAGCTCCAGATCAGAAACCTCGTCCATGTCGCGCAGCTCCCGCAGATACCGGCGTGCGGCGGATACATCTCCCTGCGCGCTTTCCACACGGAGTTGGGCTTCCCTTTCTGATGGTTCCATGTCCGCTTTTGCCCGCTCAAGCGCCCTCTCGGCGGTGGCGATCCCGCTTTCATCCGTTTCCTCGGGCGCTTTCACAGCATTCGCGGCGGCGCCCAGACGCAGCTTTTGAAGCTCTGCCCTGGCGGTGTCGAGCTCTTCCTGTATTTGCGTGATGTCCAGCTCCGCCAGTTTGTCGCCCGCAGCTACACGACCGCCCTGTTCCACATGAAGGGCAAGTATCCGGTATCCGGAAGGGGCAAATACGGCGGTCTGCAATACTGGATATAAGCTTCCCTCGGTGACGACCTTGTGTTCTAAAGAGCCTCCGGAAACCTTTTCAGTCGTCACCAGAGGCACGGTAAAGGAGTCGGCGGCCCGGGAAAGAAAGGTAAGCAGCGCCATCAGCACAAAAAAACCGGCCAGGTATTTGGCGGCGGTTCGCTGTTTGGACGGCATAGCCGCAATTGTTTTTCCGATGTCCATGGGAAAGCTTTCTCCTTTGCTTATTCTTTGAGCCCGGCGGCTTGGATACCCTGCTCCAGATAATGCTGGCCGAACAGGAAAATAAGAAGCGCGGGGAGCAGCATTATGACGGAAGCGGCAAGGGAAGCTCCCGCCTTGTCCGCTGATATGGCAGGTAGATACAGCGATAATGGCCACAGAGATTTGTCTTTAAAGAAAGCAAGGGGCTGTTCCATCATACTCCAGTATTCCAGGAAGCCCAGTACGGCGGCCGACAGGATACCGGGGATGCCCAGCGGCAGCCCGATAGACAGGAAACAACGAACCGGACCTGCCCCGTCCAACGCCGCGGCCTCCAGCAAGGGTTCGGGGATAGCGGCAAAGAACCGCATCATGATAAATACCGGAAATGGGGAGAAAATCCCCGGCAGGATCACCGCCCACCGGCTGTCAAGCAAACCAAAGCCGTCCAGCACCAGATAGTTGCTTACCATCGTTACCTGAAAAGGCAGCAGCATGAGGGCTATATATATCATGCGAAGCATCTTCCGCTGCCGGAAGCGCGGGCGGGTCAGCGCCCACGCCGCCGGCGCACCAACCATGACTTGCCCGATCACAACAGGAAAGGCAAGAGCGCAGGAATTCCAGAACATCACGAAGAATTCCGGCGTATCCAGCAGCAGCTCCACATAAGCCCGAAAAGTGGGATACTCCGGCATGAGCGGCCAGGCAGCAGATCCGGATTTCCCCTCCAGCACCGGGGCCAAGTTCTTTGCAATTTCCCCGCCGCTCATCAAGGAGCCGCTGATCAGCATACAGAGCGGGACCCATACAAGCATGGAAAGCAGGCAAAGTGCCGAAAAGACTACCGTTTTTCTCATGCTTCCTCCCTGTCTATGGTTTTCTGCAGCAGCAAAATCACTGTGAAAACCGAGACCGCCATAACGCTTGCGGCGGCGCACAGCTTGTCAATATCCAAGGTAACAAACCAGTTGTTGAACAGGTGCTGTAGCATATAAATGCTTTTGTGCGGGTAATCCCCCATGAGCAGGTACGCCTCCCGGAACACCTTGAAGGAATTCAGCAGGGACAGCACCGTTATGGTAAAGAGATGTGGGCGCAGGCCTGGCAGGGTGATATGCAGGAACCGTTGCCACCGTCCGGCGCCATCCACCTGGGCGGCCTCGTACAGCTCCGGCGGGATGCCGTACAGCCCTGACAGCCACAGAACCATGTTATAACCGCAGTTTTTCCAGAGATAGCTCATAACCAGTACGACGAAGGCGCTATCGCTTCCCAGCCAATTGATCCCCGCGACATTTAGTAGTTCAAGCAGCCTGTTCACAAGGCCGTTCTGATGGAACAGTACCCGCCACAGCAGCACCATGGATGCCGCCGGGATCGCCATAGGCAGCAAAAATCCGGTTTTCAGGATGCCCGATGTGTCCGCGGCGGCGTGAACGGCCAGGGCCAGCATCAGGGATAGTACCAGCAGAAGTGGGATGCACCACAGCGTAAACTTTACAGTGTTCGCCGCAGCCAGCCGGAACGCCTCGTTCTCAAAGACGAGGCGGTAATTACTCAGTCCGACCGGCCTTCCGCCCATGGCGGAGAAAAACGAACGGCGCAGGGCATCCAGGAAAGGAAGCAGAATGAAGATACATAATCCTGTCAGGCTGGGAGCCAAGAACCCCAGCGCCGCTATCGTTTCATGACGGTCAGCCTTGCTCCGCGAGGTAGAGCTCCAACCGGGCCGCCACAGCGGAGGCCGTCTCACGAGCCGAGAGGGAGCCGCTGAAGAAGCTTTCAGTTTCATCCAGTATCATCTCCATCAGGGTATCGTCGGGCATAAACGGCGTATCCAGCTTATCGAACAGGGCGCAGACCGCACGAAATGCGCCAGGGGACGGCCAGCCCATTTCAATGGTTCTTTGCTCACCGGTATCCTCGTCCCCCCAAGCAATACCCCATTGCAAGTCGTTGCGACGGATAATATTTGCTTCAATAGCGGCTCTGTTTACTGGAAAACCATCCTGTAAATCACTGTACTGGACAGTTTCGCCCAATACTGTTTTTATAAACTCCTGCGCAAGCTCCTGCTGCTTACCGGCAGCGTTGATTCCCATGATACAACGAGGAATAAACACGCCCTCCGCCTGTCCGGGGAGCAGTGTGAAATGGGACGGGAGCAGGTTGTCCTCAATGCTGGTGGTGTCCGCTGTAATCACAAGGCCGTGCAGTCCAGAGATCGCTCCGTTGGGGATCATCAGTGATTCGAAGCCAACCAACTCGGCGCTAAACAGGCTCGCTTTGCCGAAAGGCAAATCTAAAGCCCCACCTGTATCGATCCCAGTCATAGTAAAGCCGGGACTCATATGCATTTTAAACTCTTCAGCCTCCGCGTCGGGGACACAATCGGCTAACCGCTTTATCAGATCTAGATATTCCGCGAATGCCGCTTCATCCAGTTTGCCTTTATTATCAAGCCAGGCGGGTGCGGACGCGGCGGTGAAATACCGGAACAGCGACTGCTTGTTCATATCGTATAAAAGTTTGTTGTCTGTATTTGCCTGAGCATATCCTGCCAGTGATTCTAAACTGGAAGCCGCGTTCACCGCCTCCGGCTTGCCCCAGATGGTAGGCATGGTAAAGCGTGTTGGAACAGCGTAGAGCTTCCCGTCTTTAGTCAGCGCTCCTGTAATATTAGATATAAGCCCTTGTTGAATGATAGGACTGAGCCAATCACTCATATCTGCCAGTACGCCCTTCGCGATGTAAGAATCAGTTGGAAGGCCATCCAGCAAAAGCAGGTCGGGGCCTTTCCCCGCAAGAAGCTGGGTATTTAGGGCGCGGATCGCGTCGGCGGTCGTGGCGGAGCCGTCCTCTTCCAACAAGGTCTGGATGGTTACCAGCACCTCGGGATGCTGGCGGCGGAATTCGCCTGCAGCCTGAAGGAGAGTCGAATTCTTTTTCAGGGTCGCAACGGTAAGCTCGGTGTTGGGCCGGGTTGGAGTAGTCGCAGAGTAGATATAGTTAATGAGCGCCGGTTTGTCCTGTTCCGTAGTCAAGGTCAAAAAATCATTGTCGCCATGTGGTATGAATCCATTGATACTCATAGATGGGACGCTGAGGGAACAGAGATCACCGTCCACCATGCGTTCCCATGTTGTACCTTGCGGTACAAGTCGGTAGATGCCATTTGGGTTCGCCAGATACAGGGCTCCATCCTGTCCCGTGGCGATTTGGGCGCCCTGTTGTGTGCTTTGTAGTGCCTGAAAGCCAAGATCCTGCCGCACTTCTCCCGTTTCGATATCGTACAGCTTAAAAGTATCGGTATTCCCTTGTACGCTGCCGTAATCCAGTACGGCAAGGCTGTTGTCGTAATAGGTAAACTTGGGATAATAACTATTCGTGACGCTAAGCTTATATTTGCCGTCCTGAGTAAACCGGTGAATACCGATATACTGGCTGATATATAGATCCCCGTCGTCTCCTACCACGATGCCAGTAGGGTAAAAGCTGGGAGCCTGACTGGATATCTCTGCTTCGACTTCCGTGCTCCACCTTGATTTCTCCCATTCTTCCGCGATATTCTCAATATCCTCAAGCATGCCGTCCAGCGTCACATGGGCCACGCGCTTAAAATAATTCTCCCCCTCCATTATGTCATAAATCAGGAAGCACTCCCCGTTTTTGCCGTATGCAAGTTCACTAACGTATCCTCCTTTTTCAAGAAGCGGCCCCAGCCAAGGCGGCGTATCTTCTTCCCAATCCTTTCCGTTGGATGTGATAAAGCCCTTTTTTGCGACATCTTCCCCATCCCCGTTCGTGCCCATGTCGTTCATGATGGCAAAAATTTTCCCGTCGGGCCGCCGCGTCAGGACAGAAATATTCACAGCGTCCATTGGAAGCTCCCACCGCTCCTCGATGTAGCGGCCCATCGCCGGTTTGTTGTCCGGGGCGGGGGTATCTCCGCCGCAGGCTGAAAGCGCGCATAAGGACGCCGCCAGCAGAAGGGCGGCTCCTTTTTTTAAAAACTTCATCCGTTTCTCTCCTTAACAGGTTTTATTAAAACTGCTTATATAAAATACTAACACTTTAATCTTGAAAAATCCTGTAAGGAGTCCCCAAGTTTTTAAGGTTTCTTCAAGGATTCTTACAGATAAGCGTGTTATACTGTATATATACATATTAAGAAAGACGGTCAGGAGAATTATCTATGAGGGTTTTAATGGTTGAGGATGATGCGGCGCTGTGTGACGCCGTGCTGTATCATCTCAGGCGCGAGGGTTATGAGGCGATCTCCTGCTATGACGGAGAGGAATCGTTATACCATATTCGGCAAAACGCCTATGACCTTATCATTCTGGACAGGATGCTGCCATCCCTGGACGGCATCAGCATCCTTGGCAAAATGCGCTCGGAGGGTTTTCATACCCCGGTGTTGATGGTGACTGCACTGGACGGCATAGGAGAGCGTGTGACGGGGCTGGACGCGGGAGCCGACGATTACCTGGTCAAGCCCTTTGCCATGGAAGAACTGATGGCGAGAGTACGTTCCATTTCCCGCCGCCCGCCGCAGCTTGAAAACACGCAGCTCGTTAGCTGCGGGGATGTGGAGCTGGACCTTTCCCGGCAGTATCTATACAGGCAGCAAATCAGTGTCATGCTCTCCAAACGGGAGACCCAACTCATGTCTGTGCTTATGCGGGGTGGATCGCAAGTACTGTCCCGCGAGGTGCTGCTTGCACGCGTATGGGGCCCTGATGTTCCGGTTGAGAATGGCAATCTGGACAGCTATATTCATTTTCTGCGCTCAAAGCTCAAAAAAGTGGGCAGCACATTACAAATCAAGACGATCCGATCAGTGGGCTACCAGCTGCATAAGGGAGTGTGACGCGCAATGCTTAAACAGCTGCGGCGCCGGCTTACATTTGTGTGCGCCTGCATTACCGGCGTGATCCTGTGTGTGATGGCTGTGGCTTCCCTGGCTGTCAGCGAAACACAGCTTGCAGAACAGGCACAGCTTGCTTTTCAGAATAATGTCAATGCCGTCACGCTCCGGATGCAAATGCAGGAAGTATTGGACTGGGCATGGTTGTCCCAGACCGAGACGGCTAACGGGTTATTGATCCATATCGAGGAAAACAACCGGCCGCACTTATTCTCGGGCACAGTGGCGGCCGCCACTCCCAGGGAAACGCTGGTAGAACTCGCGCGGGAAACGGCAAAAAAGCTATATGATGTGGATGCGGGTTTGCGCCCGCCAACTGCGTTGGAATCACGGCAGGTCATTTTCCGGATAACCGGCGAATCAGGGGAAAAATACCGTGCCGCTGTGGTGGTGCTGCGCACAGGACAAGGATTTATTAGCATAACACTCCTGAAAGACATGCAGGAGGAACAGGTGCGTGTGCTTGTTCTTCGCATTGTTTTCGCCGGTATCGTTTTTTCAGGCCTGTTGCTTATGGGCTTTAGTTGGTGGTTTTCAGGAAGGGCCACGCGTCCTGTGGCCGAAAGCCAACAGCGTCAATCCGAATTTATCGCGGCCGCATCCCATGAACTTCGGGCGCCGTTGGCGGTGATCCGCGCCAGCGCCTCCGCGTTAAAATACGAGGTGTCCGGCGAACCACATCGCTTTGTGGATGCGATCGACCGGGAATGCGTCCGTACCTGCCGCCTTGTGGACGATCTGCTGACATTGGCCAGCGTGGACGCGAAGAGCTGGAGTATTGTCCGGCAGCCGATAGAAATCGACGCGCTGCTACGAGAAACAAGGGAGGACTTCGCCCCAATGGCCGAACAAAAAGGCCAAACCCTCACAGTGGAAGTGCCTGGGAACGGCCTGCCGCTTTTTACGGGGGATGAACAACGCCTGAAACAGACATTGGCTATTCTTCTGGATAACGCCCTGCGATATACCCCGGAGGGTGGCAAGATTCTCTTGAAAGCAGGGCGGCATGGGCGCGGCATTCGCATTCAGGTAATCGATAACGGTCCCGGTATTGCCGGCGAACACAAGGAGCATGTATTTGACCGTTTTTACAGGGAGGACAAAAGCCGCACCCAGAAAGAGCATTACGGGCTGGGGCTTTCTATAGCGTGGGAGCTTGTACGGCTTCATGGTGGAAAAATCTCTTTGCAGGATATGGATGGCGAAGGGCTTACCGTTACCATTGACCTTCCGCTCAGAGAGCCAAAGGCATAAAATATTTATTTGACAAAGCATACCTCTTTACAAAATTACCGCAGGATGGTCGCCCCAAAAACAAACCTCCCCTCGGCACAAACGGCAGAGGGGAGGTTTGTATATACTATTGGCAGATGATCCCGGCTCCTTTTGCTGTGGCCGCTGGTTAGCGCCCGCCGAACAGCGTAAAATCCTCGCTCCTTATATCCCGCAGGTTCACGCTGTCTGAAAAATCCAGGTCCAGCGCCCCCTCCTCAAGGCGGTAAGCTCTGATGTCCACCTCCACGCCGCCCACGTGCTCATCGAACTCATCCCTGAACTCAATCAGGCCGTTTTGCAAGTGCGTCTGGTCCTCACTCTCCGAGATCTGCCCGGTCAACACCGCGCTGCCATAGGGCTTTGTGTCCGCCTCAAACAGCGTTGCCACCACACGCAGATTATCCTGCCCGGTCACCTGGGGATCGTGCTCCACCCGCAGGTCCATCCGTCCCATAGCCTCGTCCCTGTCGGAGAATGTAACGCTCATCCTGTCGTCAGAGGCGGTGCCGCTTATCTCCCTGCCCCTGGTAAAGAACATCCTGATCTGCCCGCCCCTCTCCTCATCGGGAGAGAGCGTCTCGGCGATGGTCAGACTACACTTGACGGTGTCGTAGGGGTTGCCCACGCCGTTCAGGTCGACGTCCCCTTCAAAGGACATTGTAGTCTCGTCGCCGTAGGAGTCCACCAACCTCACCCTCGGACAGTGCAGCTCCGCCCGCCGGAGCACCTGCTCTTTGTCCACGTAAAATCGCACCACTACGTCCTCGGTCAGGCTGAGCCCCTCGTATACCTGAAACATCTCATCAAGCGTTTTGCGGTAGTCCGTGCCACTGTACAGAGGCGCATAACCCTCGAACATCTCCTGCACCAGCTCCTTGTAGAGCTGTATAAACTCACCGTAGAACCGGTTCGCCTCCTGGTGATGCAGCGTGTAGCTCATTACGCTAAGCCGCGCGCTCACATCCCCCACATCCTGGGTGATGTAGCCCTCGTCGGCAAAGATGTACAGATCGCCCTCCTGCGCCAGCAGCTCCTTGAACCTGGCCATGAGCCTTTCCTGCATCTCCCCCATACGCTGCTGACGGTCTGCCTGGTTCCAGTCCTCCAGCTCCTGGGGCAGCGGGTAGTCCTTGCCCAAAAAGCTATCGTTCCACTCCTCTGCAAAATCCTCGGGGCGCACTGTGATGTACTCCGCCCGACTGAAGAAAGCGGGCACAGAAAGGGCCAGCAGCTCGGGGGAAATATAGAGCTTGTTGTCCCGGATCGAGATGGGCCCCGCCCCGCCCGAAAGCTCAAACAGCATCCTGTTGTTTTCGACATCCTGCTTTAAGCCGTACTGGACCGTGACCCGCGCCCCCAGCATGTTGCTGGTCTCCTGGTCGGTGCGCACGGTCAGGTCCACGGCGTTGGACAGCCCGGAAAACCTCCCAAAGTCAGGGAGCACCCCAAAGCTCTCGGCCATTTGCAGCGAGGACTTGGCCAGCGCCCCCTCCAGATAGCGCTGAGGGCTCACCGCTTTCAGCACTGTTCGGTAGCCCCCCAGCCCGAACAACCATACGCACAAAGCCAGCACAACGCCGGCTGCAATCCCAACAGGGATCAGCCAGCGGCGCGGCCTCCCGGGCGGCTCCGGCGCCGCCTGTTGAACCGCAAGCTCGTCCCGGTCCGGGGGCAGCCAGTCGCTTTCCGGATCCCATTCAGGGATAATAAGGGCCGGCTCCGGTCCGGGCGCCGCGTCTGTCAGCTCCTGACTGTCCGCGTCGGACGCGGGCTTCGCGCCCTGCACCGGCTGTGCCGGATCCTGCTCCACGGCCTCCGCCTCGGTGCGCGCGTCGCCCCGCGCAGGTGTGTCCTCCGGTGTCAGGCCGCCTGCCTGCTCCAACGGATTATTGGTTTCATCGCTCATTGCGCGTACCCTCCTCGCTTTCTCTCTACGCTATCTATCATACAGCATATGCCCGCCTTATGCAAGAAGCGCCGCCCGCCATGTAATGGCAAAAGCTCCCGCGCGCATGGGTGCGGGAGCTTCTATGGTTGTCTTTATACGAGCTCGATGACCGCCATTTCGGCGGCGTCGCCGCGGCGGGGGCCAATGCGGACGATTCTGGTATAGCCGCCGTCTCTGTCGGCGTACTTGGGGGCCACCTCGTCAAACAGCTTTTTGACCACGTCCTCCTTGGTGATAAAGGACATTACCTGACGCTTGGAGTGCAAACTGTCGGATTTGGCCGTCGTGATCATCTTCTCGGTCATCGAACGGACTTCCTTTGCCCTGGTTATGGTGGTTTCGATCTTGCCCTTTTCTATGAGAAAAGTGACCATCGCACGCAGCATGGCTTTCCGGTGGTCGGTGGGCCTGCCCAGCTTTCTGGTACCTGGCATGGTGAATCACTCCCTTCCCTCTTGCTGTGGGCTGTACTCGCCCATCTACAAAAAATACTTATTCCTCTTCGACGCTGAGGTTGAATCCCAGGGATCCCAGCTTCGCGATTACTTCTTCCAGCGACTTCTTACCCAGATTGCGGACTTTCATCATTTCCTCGGGGGATTTGTTTACAAGGTCCTGCACGGTGTTCACGCCCGCCCGCTTTAGGCAGTTAAAAGCGCGCACAGATAAGTCAAGCTCCTCAATGGTCATCTCAAGAGCCTTTTCCTTGCCGGACTCCTCTTTCTTTTCCAATATCTCGGTTGAGCTCACCTCGTCCGAAAGGTCTACGAAGTGGTTGAGTTGTCTATTGAGAATCTTGGCAGCCAGACTTACGGCTTCCTTCGCGGAGATCGTGCCGTCAGTCCAGACCTCCAGGGTCAGCTTATCATAGTCGGTTATCTGCTCCACGCGGGTGTTTTCCACCGCATAGTTCACCTTTAGCACCGGGGTATAAATACTGTCCACAGGAATGGTGCCGATGGGGGCTTTTTCAAGCTCCACCTGCTTGTTGCGCTCGGCGGATACATAGCCCTGTCCCTTTTTCAGTGTGATTTCCATTGAGAGCTTCGCGCCCGGCCCAAGAGTTGCGATGTGCATGCTCGGGTCCAGAATCTCTACTTCCGCGTCGGCCTCGATGGAGCCCGCCGTTACCTCACATTCGCCTTCTGCCTCAATGCGCACCAGCTTAGGCTCTTCGCAGTAAAGCTTGGCGGTCAGGCCTTTGATATTGAGGATGATCTCGGTGATATCTTCCTTCACGCCGGGGATAGTGGAAAACTCGTGCTGAATGCCGTCGATTTTCACAGAAATAACCGCCACGCCAGGAAGCGAGGAGAGTAACACGCGCCGAAGGCTGTTTCCCAGAGTTGTACCAAAGCCTCGATCGAGCGGCTCGCCAATAAACCTGCCGTAAGTGCCGTCAGGCTTCAGCTCCGCGGTTTCGATTTTCGGTTCGATAATTTTTACCAAATAAAAACCCTCCTTGTTGCAGCAGCGCAGGGGAGCGCCGCCCACTTTTCGTTCCCATGCTGATTATTGCGGGGATAGCGGGTATCATGCAACCTTGTCATTATTTGCTGTACAACTCGACGATCAGTGTTTCAGAAACAGGCACATCGATTTCCTCACGGGTGGGGAAACGCTCGATTTTGCCCTCGAAGCCTGCTGTGCTGCCCGAAATCCAGGCGGGGAAGCTCCTGGGGTTTTCCGCCAGGGTCTTGAATGTCTCGGACTGGCGGGATTTAGGCTTCACCGAGATGACGTCGCCCAGCTTTACGCGGTAGGACGGCACATCCACGCGCTTGCCGTTTACGTAAATATGGCCGTGGCCAACTATCTGACGAGCCATTCTGCGTGTGTCGCCAAAGCCCATCACATAAGCTACGTTGTCCAGTCTGCATTCAAGCAGGATCAGCAGGTTTTCACCGGTCTGGCCCTGCATCTTCTCGGCCTTTTCAAAGGTCAGGCGGAACTGCTTTTCCAGCACGCCATAGATAAACTTGGCCTTTTGCTTCTCCTTGAGCTGCAGCGCATATTCGCTGGACTTCTGGCGCCGCGCATTTCTTTTGGGGTCGCGGCTTGTCTCCTTGCTGTAACCCAGCACGCCGGGGCTTATGCCTAGATTACGGCATCTCTTGAGTACGGGGTCTCTGTTAACTGCCATGGTTTCGCACCTCCTTCTATAGTTATACGCGCCGTCTCTTGGGAGGGCGGCATCCGTTGTGCGGAATGGGTGTTACGTCCTTGATCATGTTCACCTCAAGCCCTGCGGCCTGCAGCGCCCGGATCGCGGCTTCGCGGCCGGATCCGGGTCCCTTTACAAAAACTTCCACGCTTTTCAGCCCGTGCTCCATAGCCGCCTTGGCGGCTGTTTCGGCAGCGGTCTGCGCGGCAAAGGGAGTGGACTTTCTCGATCCGCGGAATCCCAGTCCGCCGGCGCTCGCCCAGCTCAGCGCATTGCCCTTGGTGTCGGTAATGGTCACGATGGTGTTGTTAAAAGTGGATTGGATATGCGCGGCGCCCTTTTCGATGTTTTTCTTTTCGCGGCGCCTGCGGGTGGCCTTTCTTGCGGTAGCCCTAGCCATGTGCTTTCATCCCTCCCATATTACTTTTTCTTGTTGGCGATGGTCTTCTTCGGGCCCTTTCTTGTGCGGGCGTTGGTCTTGGACCGTTGGCCTCTCACAGGCAGGCCCTTTCTGTGCCGGACACCGCGGTAGCATCCGATCTCGATCAGGCGTTTGATGTTCAGCGCCGTGTCTCTGCGCAGGTCGCCTTCCACCATCACGTTTTTATCAATAAAATCGCGCAGCTTGGAAACGTCCTCCTCGCTCAAATCCTTCACCCTGATATCAGGGCTCACGCCAGTTTTGGCCAGGATATCGCTCGCAGTCGTGCGGCCGATGCCGAAGATATAGGTAAGCCCGATTTCCACCCGCTTATCGCGGGGCAGGTCTACGCCGGCTATACGCGCCATTCTGGTTGCACCTCCACTTCGAGTATTATTCTGTTTCTATTCCATTGCCGTATTGCGAATTAACCCTGACGCTGCTTGTGCTTCGGGTTCTGGCAGATCACCATGATACGGCCCTTGCGTTTAATAATTTTGCATTTTTCGCAAATAGGTTTCACCGAAGGTCTAACTTTCACCTAAACTACCTCCTGTACTCCTTGTTGGCAGTTGCACAGCCGGACTCTTTAGATATTGGCATCAAAAACCCGGATTATGCAATTTCTTCCTATGGGGCTGTTACAAAGCTGTACACATGTGCGCTACTTGGATCGCCACGTAATCCGCCCCTTGGTCAGATCGTAGGGGGAAATCTCCACCGTGACCCGATCGCCGGGCAAAATCCGGATAAAGTTCATGCGTAGCTTGCCCGAAATGTGGGCAAGGATTCTGTGCCCGTTTTGCAGCTCCACCTGGAACTGGGCGTTGGGCAGCGCTTCCAGCACCTTACCCTCTACTTCGATTACGTCTGTTTTTGACAAAACCGGGTCCCTCCCTCTTGTTTTGTTGGGGCCGCTAGAGCTCGCCAAACGGCTTTAGCGAAGCTCTCAGCCTTTTGTTGGTATTGACAACTTCCAAATCCAATATGGTCGTGGTCGCCTGGATGTGTTTTAGATTCTTTCGCTTTGGCTTTTCCAGCCGGCGGGTTTTGCCGTCGGCCAATTTTACACTGTCCCGCGATAGCTCCACAATACAAAAGAATTGATGTTTGTCGCGCCCTGCCATCGATCTGACAACACTGCCCGCGTTTAGCATTGCCGCACCCCTTAGCCGTCATTTTTTCAAGGTCTATAGCCTTGTGAGAATCACCGGGCCGTCGTCTGTCACCAGCACGGTGTGCTCAAAATGCGCCGACATGCTGCCGCTTGCCGTGAGCACTGTCCACCCGTCGGGCAGCACCCTTACATCGTGCCCCTTAAGGTTGATCATTGGTTCGATTGCAATTGTCATACCGGCCACGAGCCTCGGCCCCCTTCCGGGACTGCCGAAATTGGGCACCTCGGGGGATTCGTGGAGCTCCCTGCCCACGCCGTGACCCACATACTGGCGGACCACGCCGTAGCCGAAAGACTCCACATGGGACTGCACAGCCCACGAGACGTCGCCAATCCGGGCCCCGGCCACCGCGGCCTCAATGCCCTTGTACAGGCTGGCCCTTGTGACCTCCATCAGGCTGTCTGCCTCGTCAGAGACCCTGCCCGCGGGAAAGGTGGCGGCGTTGTCGCCGTGGAAGCCCTTGTATCTGGCGCCCACGTCGATGCTCACGATGTCGCCCTCCTGCACCACCCGGCTGCCCGGGATGCCGTGGATGACTTCGTTGTTGACCGATATGCATGCGCTGGCGGGAAAGCCGCCATAACCCAAAAAAGAGGGGGTCGCATTCTGTGACTGAATAAACTTGTGGATCGCTTTGTCAATTTGCGCGGTTGTCACACCCGGCTTTACCATCTCTCCGCCCACGGCTAGGGCCTGGGCGGAGATTTTGCAGGCCACGCGCATAATCTCCAGCTCCGACTTGTTTTTGAGTACGATCATCGTTAAGCCTCTAGGGCTGCCAAGGCCATTTTGCTTGTTTCCTCAACACCCTTGTGACCCTCCACCACAAACAGCTTGCCCACCGCGTTGTAGTAATCTTTCAGCGGCTCGGTCTGCTCATGGTAAACGCGAAGGCGCTCTCCGACAGTTTCGGGCAAATCGTCCTTGCGCATGCTCAGCGCACCGCCGCAGCTGTCGCATTCGTCGGCTTTTTGGGGCGGCATGTTGTGCACGTGATAGGTGGCGCCGCAGGCGGCGCAGACTCTTCTGCCCGAAAGCCGGCTCTCGATCAGCCCGTCGTCCACCTCGATGTCGATGACCCGGTCGATGATGATGCCCATGTTGTCCAGCGCCTGTGCTTGGGGCACGGTGCGGGGGAAGCCGTCTAGGATAAAGCCGTTTTTGCAGTCGTCAGCGGCGATGCGCTCCCGCAGCATCTCGATCACAATGTCGTCGGGAACCAGCCCGCCGGACTCTACGTGGCTTTTCGCCGCGAGCCCCGCCGGGGTCCCGTTTTTCATCGCAGCGCGGATCAGGTTGCCCGTGCTGATCGAGGGGATATCGAGCTCCTTTGTAAGGATCTCCGCCTGTGTTCCCTTGCCCGCGCCGGGGGCGCCCAATAGAATCAGATTCATACGCTTATCCCCCTATTCAAGGAAGCCCTTGTAGTGGCGCATCATCATCTGTGACTCCAGCTGCCGGACCGTATCCAGCGCAACGCCGACCACGATGATCAGTGAGGTGCCGCCCAAGGCGATGTTGATTTTGGCCACGCTGCCAAGCAAGATCGGCAGAACCGCCACCGCGGCGATAAACAGCGCGCCCACCAATGTGATCTTACCGATTACCTTGGAGATGAATTCGGAGGTTGGTTTACCGGGCCGGATGCCGGGGATGGTGCCGCTGTTCTTGCGAAGGTCATTGGCCATCTGCACCGGATTGTACTGAATGGCCACGTAGAAGTAGTTGAAGCCGATAATCAGAAGCAGGTAGAAAATTGCATAAAAAGGGCTTGTATATTCAAAAGCGTTGAACAAATGCCCTATGATGTTGAACCCGCCCTCTGGATTTAAAAAACGTGTCTTTCCAGGATCGATAAACCCACGGATCATGCCGGGGATGCTTAGCAGGGCACTGGCGAAGATAACCGGCATCACACCGGACATGGTCACCTTGACCGGGATATAGCTGGACTGCCCGCCGTACATTTTGCGGCCCACCACGCGCTTGGCGTACTGGATCGGGATTCTGCGCTCGGCGTTGGTCATCAGCACGATGGCCGCAATCATCGCCAAGAACAGAATCACTATGAGCGGCATGATGATAAAGTACTGTGTCTCGCCCTCCAGCGCCATGTTCCAGTAAATCCAGAACGAGCGAATCAGGTCAGGCCCGCGGGAGATGATGCCCGCAAACAGGATGATTGAGATGCCGTTGCCCATGCCCTTGCGGTCGATGGATTCGCCCAGCCACACAATCAGCAGGGCCCCCGCCGTAAAGCTCAGCACAATAACCACCGCCGTAAACGTGCCGGCGAAGCCGTCGCGGTACATCAGGGCGCCCATATTGCGGTTGAGGATATAGTACGCGATTGACTGGATCAGCGCCAGACCCAGCGTGGTATAACGGGTGATCTGGGTGATCTTCTTGCGCCCGGCTTCCCCCTCCTTGGACATGCGCTCCAGGGCCGGGATGGCCACTGTGAGCAGCTGGATCACGATGGAGGAGGTAATGTAGGGCGAAATGCCCATGGCAAACAAGGTTGCGTTGGCAAAAGCGCCGCCGGTCAGGTTGTTCAGGAAGCCCAGCATGCTGCCGGTGGTGTCCACCATTTCACGCAGCGCGCCGGCGTCCATGAACGGCACCGGAAGGTGCGCGCCCAGGCGGTAAACCACAATGATCAGCAGTGTATACAGGATTTTTGTTCTCAGCTCCGGGACTTTCCACGCGTTTCTGAGTGTTTCAATCAACTATATCACCTCGGCCTTTCCGCCGGCCTCTTCAATCTTCTTTTTTGCCGTTTCGGAGTAGGCTTTTACGGATACTGTCAATTTCTTTGTAAGCTCGCCGTTTCCCAGGATTTTTACGCCGTCCAGTGTTTTCTTGAGAAGGCCAGCCTCCACAATCGCGCCCTGGTCCACCACGGAGCCGTCCTCGAACCTGTTCAGGTCCTCCACGTTGATCGTGGCGTATCTCACGGCGAAGATATTGTTGAAGCCGCGCTTGGGAACACGCCTTTGCAGCGGCATCTGGCCGCCTTCAAAACCCGGCCGCACGCCGCCGCCCGAGCGGGCGTTCTGGCCCTTGTGGCCCTTGCCTGCTGTTTTGCCGCTGCCCGAGCCCGCGCCCCTGCCCTTGCGAAAGGCCTTGCGGGTGGATCCGGGTGCCGGAGAAAGCTCATGGAGTTTCATAGTCTTGCACCTCCCTCTGTTAGACCTCGGTCACCTCGACGAGGTGGGATATTTTAAAAATCTTGCCCTTGGTTGCAGCGTTGTCGGGCTGGGTCACAACCTGGCCGACTTTTTTCAGGCCCAGCGAATGCGCGGTGGCAATCTGGTCCTTTTTGCTGCCGATCAGGCTGCGTTTGAGTTTGATCTGGTAGCTCATTTGGCGACCCCTCCTAACCCAGAATTTCTTCCACTGGCTTGCCGCGTGTGGCGGCCACCTGTGAAAGGCTGCGCACCGAGCAAAGACCCTGGATCGTGGCGGTTACCACGTTGCAGGGATTGTTGGAGCGCAGGGACTTTGTGCGGATATCCTTGATGCCCGCAACTTCCAGCACCGCGCGCACAGGCCCGCCGGCGATAACGCCGGTACCCTGGGGAGCGGGCTTCATCAGAACCCTTGCGGCGCCGAACTTACCGATCACCTCGTGGGGGATAGTGGTACCGCGCAGCGATATTTTATGCAGATTTTTCTTTGCGTCCTCGATGCCCTTGCGGATCGCGTCGGGAACCTCGGAGGCCTTGCCAAGACCGAAGCCCACAATGCCGTTGCCGTCGCCGACAACCACCAGGGCAGCGAACTTGAAGATACGCCCGCCTTTCACCGTTTTGGAAACGCGGTTGATGGACACTACTCTTTCTGTCAGATCGAGCTTAGAGCCGTCAATTCTTGCCAAAAGTATTCCTCCTTTCCAGCTTTGTTAAAACTGGAGTCCGCCCTCCCGGGCGCCCTCCGCCAATTCCTTTACGCGCCCGTGGTAGATATAGCCGCCGCGGTCGAACACCACTTCCTTGATGCCTTTCCGGGCCGCGTGCTCGGCCAGTGTCTTGCCAACTCTGCGGGCGGCTTCCTTGTTGCCGCCGGGGCCGTCGAAGCCCTTGTCCATGGTGGACGCGCTGCACAGGGTGCTGCCGGCCGCATCGTCGATGATCTGGGCGTAGATATGCTTGGCGGAGCGGAATACATTCAGCCGCGGGCACTCGGCGGTGCCGGTGATTTTGTTGCGGATTCTGTAGTGGCGCTTTTGGCGCTGCTTGTTGCTATCCGGCTTCTTAATCATATCTTCTCACTCCCTCCTTATTTCTTGCCCTTGCCGGCCTTGCCCTCTTTGCGGACCACATATTCGCCGACATAACGGATGCCCTTACCCTTGTAAGGCTCCGGCGGGCGCTTGCCGCGCACCTCGGCCGCGAACTGGCCGACCTTTTGCTTGTCGGGTCCGCTCACAACGATCTTGTTGGGGCCGGGGCACTCAATGCTGATGCCGTCGATTTCCGGCATGATCACCTGGTGGGAATACCCCAAGTTCATCACCAGATTATTGCCCTGCTTCTGCACGCGGTACCCCACGCCCAGAATGTCCAGCTCCTTTTTGAAGCCCTCGGACACGCCGGTCACCATGTTGGCAATCAGCGAGCGGGTCAGCCCGTGCAGGCTGCGGTGCTCTTTCTCATCGCTGGGGCGGGTCACCAGCAGCTCCTGGCCCTCCTGAGTGACGGTCATTTCAGCACTGATTTGCTGGCTAAGCGTGCCGTTCTTTCCCTTTACGGTAACGGTGGCACCGTCTACCTTGACCTCCACACCAGCGGGGATGGCGATGGGTTTTCTGCCTATACGACTCATCCTACATCCTCCCCCCTACCATACATAGGCAAGCAGCTCGCCGCCTACGTTTGCCTTGCGGGCAGCCTTGTCGGTCATCACACCATGGGATGTGGAAAGGATCGCGATACCGAGACCTTTCATGACTTTCGGGCAGTCCTCGCAGCTGGTGTAAATGCGCAGGCCCGGCTTGGAAACCCTGCGAAGTCCGCAGATCACCGGGGATTTGCTCTCGCCGTATTTGAGCACAACGCGAATTGTGCCTTGCTTGTTGTCGGGTTTGAATTCAAAACTCTTGATGTATCCCTCATCCAACAGAATCTGGGCGATGGCCTTTTTCATGTTGGAAGCCGGGATATCGACCGTATCGTGCTTCGCGGCGCTCGCGTTGCGGATACGGGTCAGCATGTCAGCGATACTATCGGTGATATGCATGCCGTCAACCTCCTTTGTGTAGCTGTGGAACCCGTATTGATAGCTGTTGCCAAATCATGAATACAGTCCCTACCAACTGGCTTTTCTAACGCCCGGAATATGGCCCTTGTAGGCGAGCTCCCTAAAGCATATACGGCAGACGCCGTACTTGCGAAGGTAAGCGTGTGGCCGTCCGCAGATTTTGCACCTGTTGTAGGCGCGGGTGGAGAATTTGGGCACTCTGCGTTGCTTTGCGATCATAGATTTTTTCGCCACTTTGCTACTCCTCCTCCTTACTTTGCGAACGGAGCGCCCATTAAGCCCAAAAGCTCGCGGGACTCTTCGTCGGTATTGGCGGTGGTGATGAAGCTGATGTCCATACCGCGCACCTTGTCGATTTTATCGTAGTCGATCTCGGGGAAAATCAGCTGCTCGCGCAGGCCGAACGAATAGTTGCCGCGGCCGTCGAAGCCGTTCTGGGAAATGCCGCGGAAATCGCGCACGCGGGGCAGGGCCACATTAAACAGTCTGTCCAGAAATTCGTACATACGCTTCCCGCGCAAGGTGACCTTCGCGCCGATGGTCATGCCCTCGCGGAGCTTGAAGTTCGCAACCGATCTCTTGGCCTTGCAGGGCATGGCCTTCTGGCCGGTGATGATTGCGAGGTCGGATAAAATGGCGTCCACCATTTTGGCGTTGTCGCGGGCTTCCCCGCAGCCAACGTTTACGACGATCTTATCAAGCTTGGGGATTTGCATGACAGATTTGTAGCCGAATTTTTTCATGAGCGCCGGGGCTACTTCTTTCTGGTAGAATTCTTTCATTCTTGCCATGTCTCTTCCTCCTTACCTATAATTCTTCGCCGCTTTTTTTGCTGACGCGTACTTTGCGGGTCTTGTCGCCGTCGGTCACAAACTTGTGGCCCACCCGGGTACCCTTGCCGGTTTTGGGGTCCACTAACTGCACCTTGCAGGCGTACATGGCGCCCTCGGCTTTCACAATGCCGCCCGCCTGACCCATCTTGCGGGGCTTGACATGCTTGGTTACAATGTTGATGCCCTCTACGATAACCTTGCCCTCCTTGGGGCTGGTCTGCAACACCTTGCCGGTCTTGCCCTTGTCCTTGCCGGACAGGACAACGACGGTGTCGCCGGTTTTTACATGAAGCTTATTCATCTGGTCGACACCTCCCTTTACAGCACTTCCGGAGCAAGGCTCAGGATCTTCAGGTATTCTTTCTCGCGCAGCTCGCGTGCCACCGGCCCGAAGATGCGGGTTCCTCTGGGGTTTTTATCTTCTTTGATGATCACCGCCGCGTTATCGTCGAAGCGGATGTAGGTGCCGTCGTCCCTTCTCAGCCCCTTGGCGGAGCGGACGATCACTGCCTTGACGACCTCGCCCTTCTTGATGTTACCGCCGGGGGCCGCCTTTTTGACCGACGCCACAACCACGTCGCCAATGTTGGCGTAGCGTTTGCGGGAGCCACCCAAAACGCGGATACACATCAGCTCTTTGGCGCCTGTGTTGTCCGCGACCTTTAAATAGGTCTGCATCTGGATCATGCGTATATCTCCTTTCGGCTAACTTACCTGCACCCGGATAGTGGTTAGGAAATAAAAAAATAGAATATAGCGCTCTAAGCCAAGCTATCCGGATTACTACCCACACATTTTTCAATCACTGTCTGGCGGGCGCTTAAATTAGCGATCGGGCAAACTTTATACAAATCCGTATGAACTTATACTACTTCGCCTTTTCGACTATTCTGACAACTCTCCAATGCTTATCCTTGGAAAGGGGACGGGTTTCCATAACCTCAACGGTGTCTCCCACGCCGCAGTCGTTCTTTTCGTCGTGGGCCTTGAGCTTGATGGTGCGGCTGATAATCTTCTTGTACAACGGGTGCCGCACCTTGTCGGCGATGGCTACAACGACTGTCTTGTCCATCTTGTCGCTGACTACGCGGCCGATCCTGGTCTTTCTGAGATTGCGCTCACTCACTTGGCTGGTCCTCCTTCCCTTACTGCTTCACATTAGCCAGCTCACGCTGCTTGATGACGGTTTTCACTCTTGCGATATCCTTCTTCACAATGCTCAGGCGTATGGGGTTTTCAAGCTGGTTAATGGCATGCTGGAAGCGGAGGTTGAAAAGCTCGGCTTTCAGATCGCGAAGCTTTTCGGCCAGCTCGGTCTCGGAGAGCTCTCTGATTTCAGATGCTTTCATTGTGCTTCGGCCTCCTTCTCCTGCTGCGCTTTCAACACAAACTTGCATTTGATGGGCAGCTTGTGCATGGCGAGCCTCATGGCCTCGCGGGCCAGCTCCTCAGACAC
>Ga0153953_1000143_pt1 | contig 21351 bp, 31 predicted proteins | sample TSNJ037MetaG_FD_104718 | JGI IMG/M metagenome (GOLD analysis project Ga0153953, IMG submission 104718) | Attine ant fungus gardens microbial communities from New Jersey, USA - TSNJ037 MetaG | ecosystem: Host-associated > Fungi > Mycelium > Unclassified | place: USA: New Jersey, Wharton State...
GCCTAGCGCAAGCTGTGCCTTCGGTATGACTGTGAAATGCAATCTGTTTCTGAGCATTGAAAGACACTTTTAGCTATTCCAATCTTTATTGGAATGGTTTTGTGGAATGCTGGCCAAGGTAAGTGCTAGAGGTGGCCACATCACCGCCATCAGCTCATGCGCCGTGTTGTGTCCTGTTTTGGACTCCCAAGTCATCATAGTTAATGGATGACTGTGGATATACAACCTCTTATGTTTGGAGTTTGTCTTTATTGAATGGGACTATTGCACTGGCATCAACAAATCACGGTGATTCACTTCACTGAATACATACCAGCAGAATTTTTTTGCTTCTTTACAAATTAAATTAACCATCCATTCTTATCACATGTAGGACTGAGGTGTTACTACATGTCTGCACTATTTTTCCGATACAGTAAAAAACAATAAAAGAAGACAGACAACAACATGTGTGATTATGACCACCTGTGATCGCAATTGCCTGAGGCTTTCGTACGTTTGTCTAAACAACACCATGGCTTCAGACAGATGAAATGATCGTTAATGACGCCATCGCACAAAAACACCTATTTCATCTCAAATATTGCGATCGGCAACCTCCTGACAATCTCCTGTGACCAATCTTTGCTCGGGGCTCATCAACGCCCCCCAATGACCCACTGTTGACCCGCCGATTAAGTCACAAGTCACAAACTAACGTCCAATTAGGAATGGATTTAATAGTATATATTTAAATTAAATTATGCTTGTACAAAAATAGTATCACGAAAAGAGGTTTACAATGATGGATTGTAATTTCCCGTCACGGATGGCTTCGTGGATGAAAGAAACATTCTGGCCGATCGTGACATCATCAACACCCAAACCGTTCTTGAATGAAGTATAATTCTCAGAACCGTGCATCCTAATGCCGAGTTCCTTTCGCACAAACTCGTAGACCGGCCGAGTACGACTCAGGTACTTGCTGGCAGGTGCAGGACCGCGTTTTCCGGAAAGGTAATCATGTCGAAGACTGTCCAGAAGAACGTAGCCCCTGGTAGCAACCCGAGAACGGAAAGTAGGGATAGCACTCATTACAGATCCAATATGCTTCAAATGCTTGAAGGTAGGTCCTGTAATGTAGTCCAAAAGGACAGTGGTGCTAGAGGCAGCTATTTTGTGCATGCGCTCTTGAGCATCCATAGTGCTAGTCGAATCGTGGATGTCGTGCATAATTTTGAAAACTTCGGATGCGATGGCCACTTTCTCGCAGGCCTTGAGGAAAGTTGCAAAGGAACTATCCAGTTCTTCGGACACAATTTTATGTAGGCCTGAAAGGAACTCCGACTGCATTGCACGCAAGTCCAAAGCCTGGCAGAGAGTATAAAGGTAAGATGAGATGAGAATTGAGAGTGTCTCCAAAGCGCTGATAGTTTGACGACCAGATATCAATGCCAAAGAACTGACACGGAGGTCAGCAGAGGTAAAATGAGATTATTGGAAGAGAATTCACTTGACTGCTTGATTATGCATCTCCGCTGACTGAATGTGGGTGGAGACGGGATTTGCCAGATAGCCGAGCTCGGCAACATGTGCAGCAGTGCCAATATCGATGCCTTTGCAGTGATAGTTGAGGGAAGGGTCCGTAGCTGCGAGAGAAGGCGGCAGGCCACGGTTCATGGAGGGATCGATCAGCTCAGCACACTGAGCGAAAAGAAGTTTCCCCACGTGGTGCAAATTCAACCTAGTCTTTTCCATAACATTGGTAACAGCCATTGCTTGGAAATTTCCACCATGATGGATCTTGCCGGTCTCGCCATCAACAAGGGGATTATCAGTCGCTAGAGATACAATCAGGAGAGACACGCGACAATATTGAGATTGGGCTTACTCGAATTACATTCGATAGTGATAATTCTTAGGGACTCAAGCAGATCCTCAATCTGAGGACCAATAAACTGAGGGGCGGTGCGTAAAGGATAACGATCTTGCCGAAGAGTGCCCTCATCTTCAGATATAGTATGCTCTGTTTCGTGTGTCTGGGAAAATGTACTACCTTCAAGGAGGTCCCATATGTTCTTCGCAACTTCGATCTAAGCAATAGTTAGACGATCGAAAAATAGAACAGAGAAATGTAGCGCTCGCCTGTCCAGGATGGGGACGACAAACATTATGGATGAATGGGTCAAAAGATCCTCGAGTACCAGCGAGAGCCTCAGTGCCCATTGCCGTACACACTTGAGTGAGAAGAGCCATGTGGACGGCATCATTAAGAGCAAGGGCAGCGACAGAAGTAGAGAAGGCGGTCCCATTGAGGATACCAAGGTGCTCTTTGGAGGCTAATGGAATGGGTTCAATACCATGTAAAGCCAACGCCTCACAAGAAGAGATGATGTTGCGACACCCAAAAGCAGGGGGACCATGAAAACAACGGATGGAAGGGTTACCAACTATTGTGCCAGCGATGTAAGATAAAGGTGACAGATCTTACATAAGATTGGTGAGATTGAGCACAACAATCGATTGACCGACGCTACTCACCTCCAGACGCTGAGATAGTGCCACGCAAGGGGACGAAAGGCGTGATGTTGGCACGGAGCAGCTCATTCATCTTTGAGATCAATTCATATCGAACGCCAGAATGGCTTCGGATAAGGGAATTCATCCTGATGAGGATTGCACCGCGTACCCAAGACTCTGGCATCGCAGAGCTAAGGGGGTCACTGAGTGGGAGGACACCGAGGGGATGTTGCGATGAGGGCAGAACACCGGAATGTTGGTGTTGTAGAAGAGCCTGCCCAAGCAGTACAGGCCGATTCGTGCGAGTATTGGCGCTTCCACCAAAACCCGTGGAGACACCGTATACACTCATCCCCGAGTCTATCTTATCGGCTATTACTTGACGACTTGAAGCCATTTTAGCTTGAGTGAGAGATGAATTATCCAGCGACACAGATACATTATATCGGGCAGCCGCAGTGACTGCGGGAATGGAAAGACTTTGGCCATCAACAACAACGGATTTGCCCTGCCTAGATGGTTGTGTAGATGAGAATGAAATGGTGTCAGATGTAGAATAGGGGATATACTTGAATTCCTCAAGCTCCTTAAAGGACTGTACAAATGATTTGAGGAGAGAAGAAGTCAATTCTGCATTCTTCGGCCGCATGTGGGAAGAAATCATGCGTGGATCCTCTTTAGGAACGGATGGCTTTCTGAACGGTGAACAGGACATAGATGTGGAAGGGTCGTGTACGATAGTCTGGATCGTCATAGCTTAAGTAGACGGAAGAATAAGGAGCCACTGCAACAAAAGATGTATATATGCGGGACAAAAGGATTTTAATTAATGTACCGTAACATAGTTAGGATCGGCTCTGAGCGTCGGAATTAGTTTGCAATGTCACGATGCTGTGTTCACGGCATTTCCAGTCCGTATTTACAGGTCAATCCAACATGGATTGTGCATATGAATGTCACTTTTTTGCCCTGCCCGGAACTGATCAAAGTATACGGACAGGATGGGATGTGCCTTGTTCTCTATGCGCCTTCCACTGTGACCACCAGAAAGTTCTTTTTAGATGAAGGAATAGAATGAATGTAAAAATGTCAATCATTTCACAAAAATAGTGGCGTACTTCAACCATTTACAGATGACATGATCTAGGGAGGGAAACTGTCAGACTCCCTCGTGTTAGATGACAGTAAGCTTACATCAATCGCAACTGCACACAAATGTGGTTAAATTACTTGTCTTGTGTCGCACGATGATATGACAGAGCCACGTCGCATCTTACTTCACGAGAAGTCATCATTGTGACAGATGTGAAGACGTCGTGGCAACTGCCGAACAAAGTCCGCCAATCTCTACCCTCGGAGCGGAGGACTTAAGCGTTTGAGGACCTCTTTCTTAACACCCTTTTGCTGTGCTCCACAACGAGTATCAGTAACCAGAGGATCGAAGTTGTTTTCATCAGTTTCATCTGAGCGCTATGGGCTATGCTTCGATAATGGTACGTCAGTTGCTCTCACGAGAATCTATGAAAAAAATCAACACTGCTTTACTTCTGGCGAGATGTTTGAGCCAATTGTTTTTTTGACAAGTAGAAATGCGTGGGACAGCCAACGTCATACTGCCTTGTGTTTCAATTCATTTCGTCATAGAGCGTTTATACCTCGCTCTCATTAGACTGAAGGCTCTGTAATTATGGAAGATGCCAAACAGAGTGCAACACCACCGCGCTTAGTCAGAACCAGCTTATGTAATACCATATTTTTGCAAGGGCGTGATGCCCATACTTTTCTCCACATCCCTTCAACATGGTAGATCTTATCATCAATGATCAGTGTCATGACTTTTGACGAAACCCAATTGTAGGGGAAAGCAAAGAAGACCAGAAAATTTGCTCAAGTCAAACGATTATTGAACCCAAATGACATACGCCTGTACGCATTTGAATTCATCCTTCCTGATCGGCTTCCAGTCACTCATTCTCCAGAACAGACGAGAAAATATGGTCAAGCAAGCCGAAAAAGAAAAGGAAACGAAAGAGAAGGCAGTCCGTAGACTGTCAGTGTTCTGTCTTGGCCATTTGTTCATTGGTTTGACATCTGACTCTGTTAGGCCACAAACTGCCTCCTCGCTTTTCCTTGCTCATAATACTGCGCTTGTTCCGCCATACCGTGTTCTCATTGACACGAATTTCATAAACTTCAGCCTACAAAATAAACTAGAACTGGTCAGTGGAATGATGGACTGTCTCTATGCCAAATGTAGGAGAATTCATTCTCAGGATTGGAAGCGATTCATCTTAGTCCTTTCATATCGCAGGTATCCCGTGTGTCACTGATTGTGTTCTCGCTGAGCTTGAGAAACTAGGTTCAAAATACCGCCTTGCACTCCGGTCAGTTCTTCAATTTGCGATCATAAACGGAGATGAATTTAGCTGATTACCGACAATAGTGTAGCGCGCGATCCAAGATTTGAACGACTCACTTGTTCCCATAGAGGTACCTATGCCGATGACTGTCTTGTCCAACGAGTCACATCACATAAATGTTATATCGTTGCAACTTGTGATCGTGAACTCAGACGACGCATACGACAAATTCCCGGTGTTCCGTTGATGTATGTCATCAACCGAAAATACGCAATAGAGCGCCTGCCAGATCAAGGTGCACCGATATGAAACATGACCTACGAGCCTACGGATACCTTTTTTGAAATGGCGATGGCCGGATTGCTCTGTGGGAATAGACGGGCCGGGGTTCACATCAAGCGCAGCAAGAACTCGAGTCATATGTACTTTATTACTATTCGTTTCATGCGGTCCATGTGAACACCGAGCAAACAGTCATCCAGATGTCTTGGGAGGGATTATACTTTTGATATAATTGGGCTGTGAGCTGTCGAGTTGAAATTTTGAATGAGGTACCAGGTGGTCTGAACACCTCTTTTTTCAGACATCCCTAGAATTCATCTAGTTCTGATTCAGCGTCGGACATAAGAGAGCACCAGAGATATGATGCAGGCCAATCTCAGTGGGTGGGAAATCAAGATGAATAAAACACTGGGATTAACTGGATCACTAGTCCACTATTCTCATGAGTTTCATGACGGTTAGCTTACATGATCTTTCTGGAGACGGTATAAACGTCATTGCCAAGTGAGAGCCCAAATGCTTTCATTGTGTGTTGGTCCAGTTAGAAGTTCACGCGGTGAGTAGATGCAAATGTTTTTGTCTTGTACAACTTCAAATCATAGGCTTAATGGGACACAGAGATTGGCCACAAGACCAATACTGCTAATCTACCTTCCCAATGGATGATCATCTACAGCAGGAACACTTCAGAGAACAGCACCAACGAGTGGTCATTATCGGGGCAGGTTGCTTTGGATTGTCCACTGCTTATCATCTCTTGATACGTGGTTACACAAATGTCACAATACTCGACCGTTCAACTGTGTTACCTGCTCCCGATGCATCAAGTAATGACATCAATCGCAGTGAGCGTCCATCCATTCAGCAATATTGAAGTGTGTAACTGATCTATTTGTTCGTAGTTGTTAGATCTTCATATAACGATAGATTCTATGCTGAACTGGCCCGTGAAGCCATCAAGGCTTGGAAAGATAGAAGAATCTGGGGTGATACTTATCATGAGTACGTTTTTTCTCAAGATCCGAGAATCACTCTCGACTTACGCTCATATCGATTTTGCCTCTCCTCAACGTATAATCCGCAATTGGATTTCCATTCTTATCTGTTTGATCCTCCCTACCTTTGTTCCACTTTCCCCACGTAAGATCTGGTGTGCTTGTTTTGGACCACAACAGCTCTGCGGAAGACAAATCAGAAGCGCTGGAAGCAGGAGGCGACAATGGCACCGTCCCCTCGTCTGGCTCATCCTCGTATGCCGACGAAGCATATAGAAATGACCTGAAGCTCGGATGTAGCTTAGTACCCCTTCCTGACCCAGGCACCATTCGCTCGGCATTTCCATCTGGCGTCCCTGTCGGGTCATTTGATAAAACTGGTTGGCCTTACTTGCACTGCAAGGGTTATATCAATCGCGATGGAGGTTGGGCAGATGCAGGACAAGGCGTCCGAATTTTGTTATCGAAAGTTCAAAGTCTTGGAGCAGTGATTCATGCTGGAAAATCCGTCTGCACCATCCAACAGAAAGATGAGACAGTGACGGGCGTATCGTGTACCGATGGTAATTTCTACGAGGCTGAGTTGGTGGTAATCGCTACCGGTTCTTGGTCACCCTCAGCATTTCCTGACCTAGGCCTCCAACACACATGTCTAGCGACCGGGTAAGTTGATGCTGACTCAAATTATAGTTTTATTCTGATTTCCGAGGTGACATAGTCAATGCGTTGCGATGATCCAGCTTACAGAGTCAGAGGGGGAGCAGTACATAGATTGCCCCGTGGTTCTAGGTTTTGCTTCTGGATTTTATGTATTCCCTGTGCGTTATCTGTTTATATCCTCGTGGGGTAGTTGATAAACTTCTTCTATAGCCCACCGCTAAGAACGTCCTCAAGGTAGCAATACATACCCCAGGATTCACGCATACTATGACGGACTCCGATATATCAACGCCTCGTACCATATTATCGGACCCCGATACTGGTTTGGCCATACCTAAACAAGCCTTAAAAGAACTTCGTCAAGGTTTAGGCGCAATTTACCCGGATCTTGCTCGGAAACCCTTCAGCGCCACTCGTCTCTGTTGGTGAGTGTCGTACCAAAAAATGTCCTGTTCCCCACATCCAATTTCCAGAGAGTTTTCTCTCCATAATTACTTTCTGCGTTCACAACTGATGTTTATACCATAACTCCAGGTACAATGACACCCCAGACGCTAATTGGATCATTAGCAAATATCCAAGAGCCTCCAACCTCATTCTCGCCACTGCTGGAAGTGGTCATGCATACAAGGTGAGTCCTAACGGCAGAGTAAATCAAAATTTTGTACTCGTTGCTGATGTGTTTGTCTGGAGTTCCTTCCGGTAATCGGTTGCTTAGTCGCAGATCTTATCGAAGACAAAATGGAACCTAGTCTCGTCGAGAAATTCTCGGTGAAACGGATGCGTGAGCAGACTGACAAGTCTCGTTCAGGTCCATCCGTTGAGCTTGATTTGAACCAGCTCTGCTCACTCGAAGATTTGGATACGTTGGATTACGACTGGTAAATTTACTTTTGACTTCATGCAGAATTATTCAATTATTCTTTCGAGAGTTGTGTATCTATATCGAGGTTTGTACGTATCACACTGTCAAAATTTTGCCTGCTCGGAGATATTGCCTTGAAAACAAAACGTACATAAGTCCACACCACATTTCTAATATTAGTTAGATAATTTTCATGGGCGCGAGCCAACAAACTCGCGCCAAGAGCGAACTTCAGAGGGGACACGGCCCTCCGTGTAACCTTTCAGACCTCCCTGGGGCATCTTCTTTGCTAATGCCTCAACGAACAATTTGGCAGTCTGGGCATTGTTCAAGAGGGGAAGACCGAAGTCAACAGCATTCCTAGATTCGACAGTCAGCACCAACATCTCAGTGACTGCGAGGAAAATGTGATCAATACTCACCGGCGAGCAACATAATCCTCATCGGTAAAGGATTGACCACGTGAGCGGGCGATATTGATGACACACTGGATATCAAATTCATCAAACACTTCACGGAGTTTGCGCTTGTCAGACGTAGGGAAGATGATGCGTTTGGCAGTCACATAGGGAATGGCATTTAGGTATTCTTCTACCGCAGGAGAAGAACAATAAAGTTTGAAGCCAAGGTTCTGAAGCTGCTTAGCAATAGCAACCATTTCTGACTTGGTCACGTCACCACCGATGAGGACACCAGAATTGGCTTTGGGAACCTTGAAACCAGTAGTACTGAGAAGAGAAGCCCAGTAGGCTTCGTGGATGTCCTTGCCAAAGGAGGCAACTTCACCTGTACTAGCCATTTCTGTGATGATATAAGAATATAATTCATTCGAGGAAAATCAACCCGACTCACCGACGCCGAGGAAAGGATCGGCACCACCGAGACGAGTCCAGGAAAACTGTGCGACTTTGATTGAAGTGTAATCGCGTTTTTGTGCCATCAGATCAACAGGCGCAGGGACCTGGTGGCCAGTGATAGCAGCTGTGGCAGTTTCAATGAAATTGTGACCAAGAACCTTGGAAACAAAAGGGAATGATCGAGAAGCACGAAGATTGCACTCAATCACCTTAAGTTCGGCCTCAGAGCCATCTTCGGCAGGTCTCTTGATGATCTGCATATTGTAGGGACCAGAAATCTTGAAACCGGCTGCAACTTTCTCAGCGATGGTCTTGAGACGAGACATGTCGTTATCATTGAGCGAAAAAGGAGGAAGGACGAGCGTGGCATCACCAGAATGGACTCCAGCGTTTTCAACGTGCTCAGATACGGCATGGATGAGAAGTTTGCCTTGGTGGGCGACAGCATCAACATCAATTTCTTGTGCGCCGTCGATGAACTTGGTGATAACGACGGGATGAAGAGGTGAGACATCAGCAGCCTTAGAGAGCTTCTCCTCTAGTTCTTCCTCGGCATAGACGACGTTCATAGCAGCACCAGACAAGACGTAAGAAGGACGAATGAGAACAGGATAGCTGAACGATTACAATGAGCCAAAAATATAAATAAATATACAACATGATACTCACGAAACCTTGTTGGCAAACGCCTTAGCAGCTTCGAGAGAGCTGACTTCGGACCATTCGGGTTGATCAACACCAATGGAGTCGAGTACTGACGAGAACTTGTGACGGTCCTCAGCCATGTCAATTTGCTTGGGATCAGTACCCAGGACGTTGATGCCAGAATTCTTGAGGCGCAAGGCAATATTTTGCGGCAGTTGACCTGAGGGCACAAAGCATTACTCTCATCGCTCGTCGAGTACGACTATGCGACATACCACCAACGCTCACGATGGTACCCTGAGCACCCTCGAGTTCGTAGATATCCATCACGCGTTCATAACCGAGCTCCTCGAAGTAGAGTCGATCGGCCTCATCAAAATCCGTTGAGACAGTTTCCGGGTTGTAATTTACCATGATCGTCTTCTTGCCCATATCCCTGAGCTTCCTTGCACAAGTGACGGCACACCAATCAAACTCGACGCTGCTTCCAATACGGTAGACACCACTTCCTAGAACCATGGTACCTTTATCATTGAATTCCACATCATGTGACGAGGCATTGTATGTGGTGTAAAGATAATTGGTGTGCGCAGGATATTCAGCAGCAAGTGTGTCGATACGTTTGACAAAAGGCGTGATACCAAGAGCTTTACGAGCAGCGCGAACAGCGTCCTCAGTGGCATTGATGAGATCACCAATTTGGGCATCGGCAAAGCCCATACGCTTGGCGCGGAGCATAAGGTCATAATCAATATTTTGAGCAGAACCCACGACCTTCAGTGCACTATGAGTCTGGACGATATTGTCAATCTTGTACAAATACCACTGCCACGAAGGTCAATAACCGTCGGAATAGATCACTGAAGGGCGCACTTTGTCAATTTTAGTAAGTTTATGAATCTGGTCAACGGTGTAGTTCTTCTTGTACATGGCATATGCAATGGCAAACAACCGCATGTCTGTAGGTTTGGAGAGAGCCCTGTCAAGGTCCTCTGGAGCGACATACGCTTCAAAGCCCTTCCAACGAGGATCGACCTGACGAATAGCTTTTTGCAAACTTTCTTCGAAGGTACGGCCGATGGCCATGACCTCACCGACTGATTTCATGGAAGAACCAACCTCCCGGTTCACATGCGAAGAGAACTTTGCGAGATCCCACTTGGGAATCTTCGTCACGATGTAATCCAGCGAGGGCTCGAAGCATGCCGTGGTCGTTTTAGTGACAGCGTTTGGTAGCTCAGGGAGAGTATGACCCAGGGCAATCTTTGCAGCAGTGTAGGCCAAAGGATAACCAGTAGCCTTTGAAGCCAAGGCAGAGGACCGACTCAAACTAATTGACATGCTAGTCAACCCTGGATTCTTGTCAGCAATATTGGACATACCGCGCATTGACCTCGATAACACAGTATTCCCGGGAGGTGGGGTTCAAGGCATATTGGATGTTGCATTCACCAACGACTCCGAGATGTCTGATGACCTTCAGAGCAGCGCTTCGCAACATGTGATACTTGTCATCCGGAAGTGTTTGAGAGGGAGCCACGACGATTGAGTCACCAGTATGCGTCCCGAGGGGATCGAAGTTCTCCATGTTGCAGCAGATAATCGTATTCTAGACGGACAAGAAAATATGAAACAGTGAAGATTAGGCATGAAGCAATGTTACATACATCTGCACCATCGCGAACCACTTCATATTCCAATTCTTTCCAACCCTTCATGCTACGCTCGATCAGGACTTGAGGACTTAAACTGAGGCTCTTCGCTGAAAGGTCACGGAGTTCATCGGGATTGTTAGCAAAACCAGAACCAAGCCCCCCAAGTGTGAAAGCTGAACGCAAAATAACCGGATAACCAATCTCCTCCGCTGCAGCGAGGGCATCCTTCACTGAAGAAACCGCGGTTGATTGGGCGACAGGGATGTTAATTTCTTGAATAGACCTATTTTTAGTGACGTCACACGATCAAGCCAAGGAAAGTGTATACCTTTAAGTGCTTGTACAAACAGGTCACGGTCTTCGGATACTTCGAGGGTCCGAATAGGTGTTCCCAGTACTTCAACTCCTAATCGCTCAAGGACACCCATACGATCGAGTTCAACGCCGACGTTAAGTGCGCTTTGCCCACCAAAAGTAAGAAGGATACCATCTGGTCGCTCCTTCTCAAGCACATATGCAACATAGTCAACAGTGACTGGCAAAAAATACACCTCTGAAGCCAACTGGTGCGAGGTTTGCCATGTAGCAATGTTGGGATTAATCAGAACGGCCTCAACACCCTCTTCGTGGAGTGCCTTTAGTGCTTGAGAGCCAGAGTAGTCAAATTCTCCAGCTTGTCCGATACTAAGGCCTCCACTGCCAACAACGACCACTTTTTTAACGTTGGGGCGCGAAAGTTTTGGGAGGACTTTGGCAGATATTTTACGTGCAAGTTCAGATGGCGAATTCAGAACACGTTCCCCTTCCTTGGGAGCATATGAACCGACTGCCGGTGCAGCTACTGCTCGAAGAGTGTGTGAAGGATTGAAGGCGCAGCAAACGGGAACATGGGAGTGAAACGAGCGAACAGATGGCCTCGCAATGCCCCTCAACCAGGAAGTCCTGAGTCCTGGGAGGCTCATAGGTAATAGTGAATTAGGGGAGGAGTGAGTCGGCCTTTATCCGATTTTTTTTGATCCTGTGAATGAAGTGGAAATCTTTTCTCACGATTCCTTGCTGCTTCGAACAGTACCTCCAAACGCCTCGATGCTGACCCTCGGGTCAGCAGACGAGAATGAGAGAAGTTGAAAGCGAGCATCTGACGTGCTCCAAGCTCCTTAGTCGCAATGGAACAGGCGCTTCTTTGTCGATGTGACATCTTTGGTCACATGGCATTTACCATTGTATGTAATGTATTTCTGGGGAAATATTCTTCCGACTTCTGTATCACTGGCTCCGTGGTTGATCATCATGACTAGGGACTCCTCTTACCAAGTCGAGGTCTGTACAACTGTGCCTGTGATTATTCTTCACACTGGACCAGTTGCCTTCTTGCTGTGAAGTGCCGTCCGATACGCAATCATAGTACCGAACAGTCTACGGAATTGGTCTGTGTACCAAATGTCTTCAAATCTGAGCTTGTCAGGCAGCAGACGACATTTTCAACTAGGAATATTCTTGGACGCTAGAAACTCCATCTGCCTTATGACTGTTCTTGGACGCTAGAAACTCCATCTGCCTTATGACTGTTCTTGTCCGCTCGACGACCCAAGACTGGACTCACTTGGATTTCTGACGCTTTTGTGTATCCTAGTTTCAGTGCTTTATATGATTGTAAAGGGAGAAGCTTGCTAAGAAGCTTACTACTGAGTTATTATGCTTGAATAACTTTTCGACCGCTGAGGCTGAAATACGTACACAACCCATGTCTCGAGCCCCGATCTGGGAATCTTTGTTTCCTGCGCAGAATTCCGAAGCTACCCGGAAAGGTCATGGCTATCTTCAGGCTTGGCATCACTTTTGCGAGTTTTTTTACAAGAAAAACTTCACTTGGAACTGCAACATTTGTTATCGTCAGAGTGACACATCTTCCGCTCACACTGCAAAATCCTCAATTTGGTAATTCAGCGTTTATGCTTGGACTTGACAATTTATCATCGCTCAGGCTCTGTAGATAGTTTCACTCGCTGTCTGTACGGCCGAGCCTTTTCCACAGAGTATGACACACGCAATGACCTCGGATGAACATACCCTTCTTGAGTTTTTCGGTAATATCACGACACTAACTCTATCTCACCCCTCATGATGTGAAGTTTCATGCTCTTCTTGCTCAATTTGGGTATATCTGAACCTCAGTTCTGACCATCTTTTACAATAGTCCCTCTTGGAACATCGTGCCTGACATCATGTCTTCTGCTTCAAACATAAACGATGTTGAGAGAGGTGTTCTGAAACAGGATTCGGCTCCTATATCTTTCGCAGTAGTTGTGCAGCATCTGGACTCACCATCTTCTTCATCTATGTCCAATCTTTCGGACCCCCAGGCCATTTCTCTTCCACCTGATCCGGCCACCCTTGAGGGAGGAGTCATGAATGATCGGAAGAAGGCAGAGGAGTTTTCCAGAATTCCACCTATTGTCAACATTTCTAACCCGGGAAACAAGAAAGTAGTTTCCAAGAGACGAGTTAGCCGGTTGATTCAATTTGAACTTTGGTTTAACACTTACAGGTTGGTATCCTCCAACATGCTTTCAAGCCCTCTCGCTTGAAATATGATCTTAGGAAGTTTTTCACATTTGTAATGATGCTCAATTTCGTCGGTATTCTCTTGGCAGCGCTCAATGTTTGGGTCTATGCTCGAAAGTATACTGGTGCACTGGTCCTTGGGAACCTCTTCACGGCCATTCTAATTCGGAACGAATTATTTGGACGGATTCTCTATCTTATTATCAATACTATATTTGCCAAGGTAGGATTTACACGGGCCAATGAACCAGTGTATTCAATGTTGACACATATTCTCAGTGGCCTCCTCTATGGTTTCGACTTGGCTGTACTTCAGTCCTTCAACACTTGGGCGGGATTCACTCCGGTTGTGCGCTGTCTGGCTTCTTCTGGCTTATATTCAAGGTCTCTTTCAACTTTATCCAGCATCGGTTAAATCACGAGGTAATACTGGCGTTTGGGACGTTAACCAATCTCGTCGTCGCAGTGTCCGTTGCCTCCGCCCTTCCCTGGATCCGCGATTCCCATCACAAGTAAGCCACTATCATCAATCTTACAATACCAACGCCAATATGACCGCAAATGAGCATTTTTGAAAGACATCATCGTTTTGCAGGGTGGTAAGTCTCAGAATGGAATATGATCTTTTACCTCGGAACTTAAGATATCCGCATCAGGGTTGGGGTATTATTCAGTGCGGAGTCCAACATCAGCTCATGATTTATCCTGATATCTTCCGTAGCCTGGGTATTTGTGGTCCTCGGCGATAGCTATGACCTTGAATTACATCAATGGAATTTTGATGGAATGCATGTCATTCGCCAGCAAGACTTCTGGTTCGTAGCGGGCATGACAATCTTGTGAGCATCACATTTTTCTACTCTCACGGCACGATTTTTTACTTCCCTATGATCTCGTCCCTCTATTTCTATAGCGTCCTAATCCCATGGGCTTGTACTCGTGAGGTCGAAGTGGAAGTTGAAATTGTTGGCTACTCTTTCTGTTGAGCGTTTGTTTGTTACTTAATTACTGTTCCAGCCCTCACCCAAGGTAGCGGTGCTCCATTTCGAACGGGGTATGCAACAAGGTCTTTCGGCGAGAATCAGCCGAAGTTCTATCATGGAATATCACGCTTTTGGAATCATCTCGCATGTTCACTCTCCCCAAATATCCTCTGCGACTGTCTCTAACCCTTTTGATATTTAGGGAAGGGAAGAAATCAGACAGACACTTTCTGATCTGTGGTGTACAAGGCGACTTTACGCGCAATCTGGTTGATAATCCGCCCAAGCATATTTGGACTCGACAATTAAAGGTAAAAACAGTTCTCACCATTTTTTTGCGCAGAAATATAAACCTAGATGAGAATCTGTTTTCTGTTCTAGTTCGCTGGGGTTTCAAATACATCTTACTTGTACAATCGGGGAATCCGAGTTTGTACCGGGACAGGTCTTGGTGCTGCATTATCAACATGTCTTCAGGTGCGCATCTTGTCTTTTTTCGACTCAATGGATCACAATAAAATTTCCGTTCGTTAACTATTCTCAGAGTCCAAACTGGTTCCTTATATGGATTGGTTCAGACCAAGAAAAAACTTTTGGTCCTACAATCACTGGCCTTATTCATAACAGGTTGGATCCCAATCAGTATTTACTCTGGGATTCAAAACAACAAGGTACATGTTCCTGAAGATCATTCTTTGTCCTTATCTCATCGGTATCACAAGGCGGCCGCCCAGATGTGATGAAATTGATAAAAGAAGCATACGTGTCTTGGAACGCCGAGGTCGTTTTTATAACCTCAAACCGAGCGGGCAATAAGGAAATGATGGAGGGTTGCAAGGAAGCGGGCATTCCTGCATTCGTCAGTCGAATTTGTATTCTTCGGTTGGTTTGCCTGATGTGAAATGACGTAGGGAACTCTTTGGGACTTTTGATTATTGGAATTCGTTCAACTCTATGTTGAAATGACTGCTCCGCTACATAGCTACAATATCTAGCTCTCACTGAAAGAGTATATCCCACTACAGCTCCGTCAGTCCCACGTGGAAAAAAATATGGTTCCTTGGCGAGTCACGGAGACTGATTTTGACTTCATTCTTTTCTGAAATTCCCTGGAGGGATGAAGACGTTTTCGCGATACCATTGGAGCTCTAAGATTTATGATAAGTAAAAACAACTATAGCCGGTTGACAAGTGAGATTTGCCTTCAATGGACCCCCGAATGTCATCGAGTGCACTGCAAAGATGTTAGCATTGGATCTTAACAAAGCACGAGATGCATGCTTTTACCGGTGGCTAGATTTTGGCTTGGGATAAAATTTCATTGGAAACCATCTGCGGACGAGTTCCTGCAAGAACAGTTAGCGTCAGACCATGCAAATCTGTAGATGTATGTATACCTTGATGGTTGAAACATCTTGTAGAAAGAGTCAAGTGAATCTAGAACCATAGTAGTCGTGTACATACCAACAACGCTGTGATTTACACACAGAGGGGATCAGCGGATGCCCAGAAAGGAAAAGAGCCAATACTAACCGGTAATGTAAATGTTCAATGACCTCCGGCATTTCTTCCACCAGAAAAGCGCGGTCTGCATGAACTGAACTACCAGCCAGAACACCGCTCCTGGGTTGAGGTATCCACCTTTTTATGTATTTCAAGATTTCAGAAGAAACGTATTCTCGTGTGTGTGTGGACTCTAAGCAGGCCTTTGTAAGACCGGACTGTTGATAAACTGATGTCGACACACAAGGTCCGCATAGAAAATGGCCAAGAGTACCTGGCCGTGTTGGGTGGTGCACCATTGATCCATTCTTGATCGGTGAGATGCAACGAAAGCCTTGTCTCATGCATTATAAGGGACATACCCGTCCAGGACATTCTTTTCGGTCTTGATGGCGTATTGAAGCCCGTCGTCAACAAGGTCGAGGTTTCCGTTCGTTATGAGAACCTGAAAGGAATATAGTTTGCCAGATACATTGCCAAAGGACCAGAAGTTCACGCACTGCGACTTCGAGTACCTTGTCCTTTCGCGGGTCGAGGCCCGTCATTTCGCAGTCAATCCAGACCATAGGGCCAGCATAAAAGTCAAGTGGTCTAGTGGACATTCTGTGAGCGAGTGATAAAGACGAGAGCGCGCGATATCGAGGCCGGAGAGACCAACGGAAGATGGAGAACGAAGGTCGCATACACCAAAGAAAGTAATTCTGCGAGGTACAGTGAGCATCCAAGCACGGACAAACACTGCTCTGGACAGTACTCAGTATGGACAAACAGACTCTCTTTCTCCTGGCAGAACTTCTTGGGAAATCATTGTGAGTCGGGTGTTTTTGTTTTTGTTTATGCGCACTCTTAAGGAATTTTGTGCAGAGTCTCGATCGAGATTTTACCTGGGAGCTCTGAGCAGTGGGCGCCCCAAGCAAACAATGAGTTTCCTTTTGTCCTCGTGGATGGTCACTTGGGCATACCTCAAAGGCTTCTTTATCATTTGTATATGACTGCCGTGGCGTTATACAAGAACGCAGATCAACTTACAAAGCTGACACTGTCCTCCGTAATCCTGCTCGTTAATCCCGCACACCAAACTGCTTTGAACGCTCGAAAACGACTCATCCAGTCGGGGCTGCTGCGACCGGAGGAGGAGTTAAATTTCACCGCTTTATCTATCAGAGGTTTAAATGAATTTGCGAAGCAGTCCATCATTTGGGACCATCGACGGTGGTTATTTAGACATCAATATAAGCGCAATGGAGATGCAGGACAAGGAGAATATGCAGGTTGGAGAATCTCCGAGGAAACTTCGTCCTTTCCAATAATTCCCCTCCCTACGTTGGAAAAAGAGTGTCAGCTCGTCAGACAAGCATGCGAGCTTTATCCCAGGAATTATCATGCTTGGGCCCACTATCATTGGATTTTGGACGTTGTAAAAACTACCGCGGTTCAGAAGTCTATTCCTCCAAGGATGGATCATACTCATTTCCTGCGAAAAGAGGTGCTGCTGCTGCGGCAGTGGATTGAACGGCATGTTTCCGATTATTCTGCAGTACACCTGCTATGCAGGCTTGCGGCTCTTGACTGCACAATTGCCCATCAACTAACTCAGTCTGGGGGAGGAACACTTGTGGACGAGCTCAGGGAGCACGCTCTAAGTCTGGTGTTAGCTTATCCTTCACATGAAACACTGTGGTTATATTTGCGCAACATTCTCTCTCTATCGACAACTGATGTCATGCAAGGCTTGCTTAATCGATTACATCGAGAGAATGCGCCTGTTGTCGCGATAGAAAAATACATTGCAACTCTGGTTTACAAAGAGCAGAGGCTCACGTGATGATCTGATGTCTTCGACGTGTTCGTTGGTAATAATATATACTCTTATGTTCCCTTCCCTTTCTCATACTCATTAATCTTCTAATCATGACTTGTAGCAAGCGCCTCTCTCGAAAAGTCTCTTGGATTGCGTTTGGCCTTGTAACATGGGCCATTGCGTCTAGTGCAATGCGCGAGACTCTTCAGAAGGATCAGACGTCTCTTGCAACGACCGCCCAGGTACACAAACAGTTGATCGGTCCCATAAAACTCCCATAAAACTTCTCACCTACCTATGCATTAGATTTCTTCCAATTCAATCACCACTGACCCTGATACATCTGCAGCCCCTTCGTCGATCTCTGAAACACTGGATGATGTTCTGGCGCGTCCTAATTTTTGTGTATCTTTGAGCCAATGTTGAAACTATTCTTCTAGAGTGATACTCAGTATGAGTCTGATCAGGTTGCTGAAGGTTCGAGATTCTCCTTACCCCTCTACATCCTTCGGGCTCAGCGTGTCTATAGCTGCTCGTGCCTATAAGCAAGCCCTGTCGACTCTCTCAACGCTTACTTCACACCTTCCTGCATTCACATTTGATCCTACCTTGATAACAATTGCGAAGCCAAAGTCATTGCTATCTGCGTTCCTACCAAACCCTCAGGGTCAAGGTCCTGTCGACAGCGCTCTTAAGATGCTCATGAAAAATTATTACAGTATGCGGTGTCTCATCAGTGCTTTGAGAACAGGACAAGATTCTTCTGGGAAGGGTTTCCGGCAAAAGGACGAGGAACAACGCACAAAGGCGATCAAAGTCCTCGACCTGTTGCATCATTCCGTCGAGCTTGGGAGCATGGATGCGTTGTATACTTTAGCTAAAATCTCTCTAGTAAGTACTTTTTTTGTACTCTGTTCAATGGATTTTTTCACTAGACATCGCTATGATTTAGCTTCCCCCTACACAGCATTTTCCATCGGACTCCACGTTAGCGTACGAATCTTTCTCTAAAGTGGCATCGCAAACTAGTAATGAGAGCGCACAAGCCTATCTTGCTTTCTTCTACGCGACAGGGTACCACAATGTGGTCCCTGTAGACCAGGCCAAGGCACAATTATACTTCACTTTTGCTGCAAACGGAGGTGATCGTGGAGCTGAAATGGCCCTGGGGTATCGTTATTGGAGCGGAATTGGTGTGTCAGAGAGTTGCCAAAGCGCAACTTTTTGGTATAGCAGAGCAGCTGAGAAAGGTTCGCACGCTGTACTCATCAACATACCATTACCTTATTCATGACTTATTCTCAGCTATGGCTAGATTCCTATCTGGACCCCCGGGTGGTCGAACACTCACACGGACTCCCACTCGACTTTCGGATTTGATGGGAGGAGTTTTTGGACCCGGTGCAAGTGTTGCTTCATCAGGATCGAATGGACAAAGGCCTGCCATAAAGGCAGGTATTGCACGAGCTGCGGGGGAAACATGGGAAGATGTCATTGATTACTACATGGTTCGCTATCTTACTGTGCTCATATTGTTGCGCATCTCACTATCGTGACAGTTTAACGCTGACAGAGGAGAGATTGACTTCGCTTACCGCTTGGGTAGGATATTCTACCAAGGTAGTTTATACGCCTCACCTGGTGGTATTGCATCCGGGGGTGAAGGTGTTGGCACCATTCCGCAGAACTTCACCCGTGCTCGTCACTACTTTCTCCATATAGCCAGGCAAGTTTGGCCTCAGGACTCGCCACAGGCGGCTCAAGCAAAGGATGAGCATAAGCCGTCTGATCTGTCTGGTTTCGCTGCGGTCAGTGCTGGATACCTGGGTAGAATGTATTTGAGAGGCGAAGGAGTGAAACAAGATTACGCAGTAGCAAAGCTGTGGTTTGACAGGGGAGTGGGACATGGCGATAGAGAATGTCATAATGGACTTGGCATTATCTACCGCGATGGACTGGGTGTCAAAGCCAACCTGAGGGATGCATTGACTCATTTTGCCATCGCGTCCCGTCAAGAACTTGCAGAGGCCCAAGTGAACATGGGTAAACACCACTACAGTTAGTTGCTTTGATTTTTTTGGTTCTTATCCTAGACATCTGATCTGCGTAGCCAGGGGGGAGATCGCTGTTGCTACAACTTATTTTGAAGGTGCAATCCGTAATGGTTCGCCATTTGAAGCATATTACTACCTTGCTAGGATTCAGGCAAACCAAGCGGCAAATCCTAATCTTCCCCCTGAAATTATTTCAAGCTCTTGTTCAGTAGCTGTCTCATTCTATAAGATTGTTGCAGAGAGAGGAGCGTGGGACGAGGATTTCTTGACGGATGCTGAACGTTGGTGGATGTCTGGTACTGATTTAGGCAAGGAGATCGCCATGCTTAAATGGTGGATTGCCTCTGAACGTGGTTTCGAGCTATCTCAAAATAACCTCGCCTATATTCTTGATCAAGGTATTTTGTTGATCATCTTCACATTGCCGACGCTGAACAAGATGCCAGATAAAAGTATGCTACGGCTTACACGGTTCGCGCCTATGTTGCCTTCAAATGACACGGCCAAGCTCGCTCTTACACAATGGACTCGTGCAGCGGCTCAGAGAAACATTGATGCCCTTGTTAAAGTTGGAGATTATTTCTATCATGGACTCGGTGTTTCCGAAGACGAAACGAAGCGAAGTAGACTCGAAAAAGCCGTGGTCTACTATCAATCTGCAGCCGACACGCACCAAAGCGCATTGGCGATGTGGAACCTTGGCTGGATGTATGAGAATGGTGTAGGGGTACAGCAGGACTATCATCTTGCGAAGAGGCACTACGATTCAGCTCTGGAGATCAATGTCGATGCTTATCTGCCTGTCACACTGTCATTGTTCAAATTGTATGCAAAGAGTGTTTGGCATACTCTGAGTGGTGGAAAGGATGGTTTGAACCTTTGGACGTCAGATGAGGAAGATAAAGGTCAGTCCTGAGTCTTTTTCAAATGTGTTGCATTGTCAGCTCATGAATCCTAGCTTTCATCGCAAAAGCGAAGGAACCCAAGGAAATAGGCAATGACCAAAAAGAGATGGATCCTGTAGATCCTGAAGATCAGGTACAAGATGCCCCCCAAGATGACGATGACGCATCATGGTATATGGGTAAAGCGAAGGAAGACTTCTATCGGCGGCAGCAAGCAGGCACGGATATCAATGAAGAAGATGATCCGGTTGAGGTAAAAATTTCGTAAGATATCCTTTCCCAGCCAACTCTAAGTATGATATCACAGTGGGCAAGGGAACGCCGCAATGCTGAACAGGAACGCGACAGTGATTACGGACCTGAAGACTACTTCGAGGGTGCCTTACGCAATGGTCGCGGTGCAGAAAAGAAAAATACTATGTTAGCCAACGTGCTATTTATCGGGGTGGCTCTCGTTGGTACCGTTTTGTTCTATATACGCTTCTTAAGGCCTGGGGCGGTGATGTTTCGAGATTTTGGAGGTGAGCAGGACTACAATGATGATGATGAACCGGCTATGGCGCAGAACAGAGGACTATACCCGCCCCCCGGCGATCCTGCAAGGGATGAATGGGCAATCTTACGGTAGTTGATCAATAAGTAATATCCCTAAATCATGTATTTATGACATTCTTGTTTCTTTCGGTTTCTTTCGATGCCGCTCTCCGATCACCATAAGTGAA
>Ga0153953_1000144_pt1 | contig 21347 bp, 37 predicted proteins | sample TSNJ037MetaG_FD_104718 | JGI IMG/M metagenome (GOLD analysis project Ga0153953, IMG submission 104718) | Attine ant fungus gardens microbial communities from New Jersey, USA - TSNJ037 MetaG | ecosystem: Host-associated > Fungi > Mycelium > Unclassified | place: USA: New Jersey, Wharton State...
AATGTTGAGCTCACAAATATCTGGTAACGTTTATCCATGTTCTTCCTCCGTACATTTTTTAACATTATACCATTATTATCCAGATAATGAAATCCCTATGTTGCGACGTCGCAACAAAAAGCACCGGCCATCAAGCCGATGCTTCTCCCCTCTATCCGACCAGATCAGACAACTATATCTATGCTTTTTTAGCTTGATCGCAAATTTTAATAGCTTTACCCTTATCGGAAAAATACTCCTGATAGACATCCTTATCACTATATTCCGTCATCTTATTTTCAGGAAGCGAACTGCCGGCATGATTAGTAATCCATGCATGAACCGTTCCATCATCATAATATTCCTGAACTACACAATAAAAAATCATATTTTTTCCCTCTCCTGATTGCGGCCAGCTGACATATTGTGATATAATCAACTGGCCTTTAAATGCTTAGTCGTGTTTTGTGGCACCGCCCCTGTCAGAGTTTGTCGCTCTGACAAGGGCTCTTTTTTTATCCCGTTACGGTAAAACGTCTGCTTGCTGTCTCTTTTGCGAACTGGCTGTAAATATCCGGGAAGGTTGCTTTCAGGGCCTTGCCATCCAGGCGGCTGCTGATAATCTCTTTCCAGCGGATGATGAAGTTTCCGGTGTGCAGCTCGTCGGCGCCCTGGGCTTCCATCACCGCTTTAATCTCGGCTTTGATGTCATCCGCCTGCTTCTCCAGTTCCTTCTGCTGCGCCTCAATGGCCTGTAATTTCTTGATTCTGTTCTCTAACGCTCTGTTTCCCATGGTATATTCTCCCTTCGTTTTTTAAGTCAAGTCCCGGCAGGCTTTAAGTTTATCTCTGGCCTTTGGCGTTGCGTTTCTTATCCTGTTTCCCGGTGTTATGTGGTATTCTTGCTTTCCCTTTCGGTACTTCCGTCTACCTTCACTTGACTTTGTGCTGTTTGAACCTTTGCAACCGTTATCAGTCTTGCTTGAATGTTGTTCGCCTCCTGCGTTGGGCACCTCCGCACAAGTACGACTGATAATCTCTATGGGGATTTGTCTACCCCGGTTGCTTTTCTGGTTTTGCTGTGCTACAATCCATATAAGGGTTGAGGTTTCTCGACGTCTCCCGACGTTGATACTCCCTCGGTGGTCATTACCTTATCATGTCATGTATAATCGCTGCTACGATTATGACTTTGATAAGAAGGAAAACCAGTGTTCCCATGATTCCCACCTCCTTATTGGATTTTATAAGATTTAGATTTGGTAGTAGGCTTTTGCTTACTGCCTTTTCTTTATCTTATATATATATTGTACACGATAATAGACGAAAAGTAAATATGTAATAGTACACAAAAATAGACGCTAATTACTTTTGATATCTTGTGCAATTAGTACACTAAAATAGACGTTGCAAAGAGTTCCAAAATAGTATATACTAATAGACAGAGAAGGAGGGACGTCAATGGCAGAATACGGAAAAAATGGACATATTGAGTTTTCAAAATTATGGGATGAAATGGCTCGCAAGGGCGTCAACAAACAATGGCTCCGGAATAACGGGCTTCATGCGAATACTATTTCCAAATTGACCAAAAATGAAAATGTTACTTGTGAGGTAATAAGCAACCTTTGTAACTTATTGGATTGCCAGCCCGGCGATATTATGGGATATGTACCAAACACAGAAAGCAGGGACTCATAGCCCTGCTTTTTTATTGATTTTTATTAGCTACTGTGGTACGCTACATATTGTAGAGTGGCAGAAAGGACATGCCATGATCAATAACCCCAAAGCAGTCAATGTTATATCCGCGAGTTCTCGCATAAAATCTGATAACCTTACAATTACAGATAGTATACTTAGTTACGCCAATATTCCAGAGGGGCAGCCCATCGTCATGGAGATCTATGACGGTAAGATTGTAGTTACGTACATCCCTTCCATAACCCATTAAATTTTTTTTGTGCCACTCTACAACCAGTCTTAAAACAAACTAATTTGGCCTTCTGTCTCCGCCCCCTGCTTTTTCTGACGGTCCGGAGTAACCAGCTCCTTGACCGGCCGACCAGTGTACGGAACATTCGGAGCTAATCCGCAACCGATATAAGAAGCATTCCAGTCCGTAGCCTCTGAGCGGCTATCACCATAGACTTCGCACTTCCTTACAAGGGTATCGCTGGCCTTTCGCCGGTAAAAGTGGCTGCACTCCTTACACAACAGTCCTTGCTTACTTCTTCCAAATAATTTGTGCATTAGTTCAATTTTCCGCATCCACCTGCCTCCTTTACGCCCCATTACATTGCTCTTCTTTCCGCTCAATTCTCCCGCCGCATATTTGACAATAATTCTGCCCGGGTTTAATTTCATCATTATCACAGACAGGGCATTTGTAATCTAATTTTTCTATGTCAATTTCTATCATGTATGGTTCAGTCAGGTCTATCCAGGCAACTACATATTGATCCATGATTGCCCCTCCATTCCACCAGTGACCGGAACCGAATTTATAATATCTAACATCACGAAAGCTTCCACTTTTAAACGTACACGGGTAGCAATAATAATCCTGTGTCATAGGATGTATCTTTTCTTCCGGCAGCCGATCCGTTACCCTGATCCAATCTCTCCGATCTGACCATTCATCTAATAGCCAGACCGCCCGCAGAAGCTCATCACGAGTCATGGCTGCTCTTTCTTCTCTGCTTACGCTCATTTACCTTTCCCCTTATCCGTGGCTTATATGTTCGACTACTCTGCCAAGCTAAGCCATTAGTCGCCCACCGCATTCGGGGCAATACTTCCACCCATCATCGATAGCCATACCACACTCACAATGAGAATCTGACAGAAGAAGGGCAATGTCTTTACCTGGCGACATCCGCTGAGCCTTTACGAACCGCCTGATTAATCCATAATCCTTGTCCATCACCGACAGGTGTTCTTTGCTGTCGGCCTTGCAATAGATAATCACCATATCCTTATCCTTTTTAGCTCTCAACACCTCATACGGGTTTTTGCTGGTCGCCAGAATCATATATCCCTGCACTTCAAGCCATTTCTCTAATTCATTCAGCTTGCTTTTATGTAACAATTCTCTTATTGCCATTTTCTCCACCTCCAAAATTAATTTATTATGGCAAGCCCGTCAGCTGCATAGCACCCGCTATAACCCTCTATCCAAACACATATTGTGCCACATACTTCCTGCGGCCCTGCCGTAACAGTAAATTCCCTTCCCTTATTCTTTTCACTAACATAATACTTATTGTTCATAACAACCTTATCTCCTGGCTGTAGCATCCTTCACACCTCCAATTATAAATTACCATTCTTCTCTTAATCCATCTGACCTATATTGCCATACATCACTCATTTCAACGCCACAACCATAAAAAATTCTAATAACCGGAATTTCTAAACAGTCTGCACGAAGGACTATGTTCCAATGCTCTCCGTATTCCATGAACTTATCTGTAAAATCAGTTGATGACATAAATCCAAATTCCATCCATAATTTCAGTTCCTTATCTGAATCCCAGTTCACCATAACATTATCATTATTTTCTTTGACAAAATTCCAGAATTTTTGTATTATTTCCTGTTGATATTCTTCGAATTTTTGCATTGTTCCTCCATCTATCCTATGGCCATCAAATAGCTCATCGCCTTGTCGCTATCCCTGTTCTCCATTTCGTCCACGATGTGCGAGTATACGTTTAGCATCGTCGTGAGATTCGAATGCCCCAGCCTTTTCGATATGCTCAACATAGACACTCCCGCAAAGATAAGCAACGATGCGTGCGTATGCCGCAGGGAATGAATAGATATCACCGTGATTCCGACTTTCTCACACAAACTCTTCAGGTGGTCATTTGACGTGGCGTTGAACATTCTCCCGGTCACCAGAACAGGCTCGTTCGGCTCCATCCCAATTACGAGGCGGCTAAAAGCTTCCGCCGTCCGCGGGTCTATCTCTATGATCCTTTTTGATGATGCGTTTTTCGTCGGGATAAACCCGCCCTCTTCCGCCTTGTAATTCCACGTTTTGTTGATGGTGAGTTTTCTTTTTTCAAAGTCAAAATCAGCCGGTGTAACTCCCAACGCCTCCGCATATCGCAGTCCGGTTTTTGCAATCAGGAATATGATCCAGTCTTGGTTGACTCCGTGCGTCAGGTCAAGGCTGTACATAAGACGTTGCAGTTCCTGCTGGCTTAGCCACTTTTCCTTTTTCTTCGATGGCTCTCTTCCGGTAATAACGACTCTCCTTGATGGATCTCTGCCGATTATGCCCTCATCAAACGCGTCCCTGATGCTGGCGCGGAGATGGGTATGAAAGTCACCGACCGTCTGTTTCTCGTGCGTCTTCCCGTACTCGCTTATGATCCACTGATATGTTCTGCGATCCAGATCATCAAGGGTGACGTCGGGAGCAATCTCCGCAAGCCGTTTGTGAGTCATGATATATTTTTGCAGCGTGTACTTGCTTACCACCCCTCGCTTATACATGTCGATCCAATCCAAAAAATAAACGTGGAAAAGCGTTTTTTTATTTATGTTTTTCTTCCGCATGGTTTCCTCCCTCAAAAGATATGCCCAGTTCATGTTCCAGTTCCTTGCAGTGTTTCATCCTGATAACTTCGCTGAATCCCAGAAAATCTGCGCTGTCATTTCGGATGAAGTACACCTCCTTAGCCTTCCTGGTTAACGAATCACCGTGTATGATGGATCCGCACATTCCCCTGATGGCCATGTTGAAAATCAGGAACGGTACCGCCCGATCTGACAGCTCTTCAACCTGGCACCAATACGCTCGGGGATCATAGCGGGCCGGGCCTGCCTGCATCCTCTGTTCATTCCATTTCTGAATCAGTATCCCGCCCGTGCCCGCTGCGCACTCAAAGTATGTATTTCCACCGGTAAGCTGCGCCAGCAGTTCCGAAACGCTCACCGGCGTGAAGTCCTGCTTTTTCACTCTCCTATCCGAATGCTCGCTTTCAAAATATTCCGAAAACCATTCATACCCCATTCTTGTTTCATGTTCCAGGAACGCACAGAATAGCTTTTCACGCTTCTCCGGATCCAGCATGTGAGCAAGCATCACCTGCGGTGCCTGATAACTCTCTGTGATTCCCAGCAACTTATTTATTGTCTCGTTTGTCAGCATTCTCCCTCTCCTCTTGTCATAATCGCCTGTTTAACACAGCCCATTTTCTCACATATCCTTTTTTTCATGCATCACGGCAGGAACTGCAAAATACATTTTCTTTTCTTTCAAAAAAGGTTTTTCCACAGCGTTTGCAATACTGTGGCCTGATTCTTTGGAAGGAAGTGCAGCTGTCACAATCAGTCTCATTTACAGTACAAACTCCATCCCAGAGCTGGCACATGTCTTTTTGCCAATAATCGCAATCATCAAAATGCTGCTTATATTGATCACGGATAATCGCTGCCAACCGGGTCAGTAGTTCCTTAGTCTGCTGCTTTTCCTCCTGATTCATCTGCAGGTAATGTTTAATCTTCCTTTCTGGCCGGCCGTCTCCCCATGAGCCATTATCAATCATGCTCCGGACCTTATCCAGGCTTTCTGTCAGGTACATCTGATATACCCGTCCCCGAATGGCCTTTACTGACTTACCAATGGCCTCCGATATCTGCTCATATCGTTTCCCTGCTGCAATCAGCTGACCAAGCAGCTCAAATTCTTGATCGGTCCACTTTATAGTATTGTCAGCCTTCACCGGCCGGTCCTTTATTCGCAGCTCCGTAAGCCGCCGCTGTATTGCGCCCTCTGTCCTCTGCAGCATTAGAGACAGTTCCCGGAATCCATATTGCTGTTTTTTTACCATGCGGACTAATTTATCATCTTCTGTCTTCGTCCAGGGGGTCATTTTGAATTGCCGCTGTCCCAGCTTGTCCTGTCGGCGCTTCTCGGCAACCCAATCCGGTTCTTCGCCCAAGGCATGCGTCTCAAAATTAGAAAAATCCAAAAACACTTGATTCCGCTCGGCCCACTCCCAGAACTCATCTAAGTAAACAATTTTAAAGGAGTTGCTCTTTACCCGCCTTGTATGTAACGGAAAATCACGGTTCTCAACCCAGGAAATCATTTTATATCCGCCGCCACATAAACCAAGTCCCAATGCTATCAGGAGCTGATTCCAGGTGATATAATCACCGGATTCCAAGAAAGCACCAAGCTTCATTCTCTGCTTTTTTAATATAACAGCATTTTCAGATCGGTTTAATTTTTTTGCAATGTGGCCAATTGATACAGTTCCCCACTTCTCACTTAAGTACTCCACTTCTTCCTTCGTCCACTTTGGTCCTGATCCCATATTCTTTAAAGGCTGCTGCTTATCCAGGGAAGCCTGACCTCCTTCCAAATTAATCATTAAGAATAATTCCATAAACCTTATATTTATCTCTGAATTTCAGAATTCCGATTCTATGTGCTTCCGTATGATGTTCCCGGCAAACACATATCTTCTTATGCTTCGAATCATCAAAATGCCGCCTGTCATTTCCCATACCGATAGCATTCTCATGATGCACCTCACCAGCCCGGCCGCACACGCAACACCGTCTATGCTTCAGGCAGGAATACAGATACCGGTCAATGTCATCCGTCCGGTCAATTCCACGATCTGACAACCACATGCCCTGCTCCAATGCCAGATCCAGCATAAAACTGATAAACCCGCGTGCTGTATCTATGCTGCAATCGCTTAGCGAAAACTCCTCGCTACCGGTCCTTTTTATAAACTCGCATTTCATCAGTTCCTTTGTTTCCTCCGGAGAGTAACCAGTCCAATCAGAAATATCCTTGAACATAGCATAGGCTTTTTTCCGCTGTTCAGCTAATATCTGCCGACCGTCTTCCAGCCATAAACCACATTGGGTAATATTCTTTTCAGCAATTTTTCCCATCAAGTTAACTCCCGGCACAAACAATCTGAGTTCTGTGCCATCCTGTCCTGGTTCATATTTCAAAATCTGCGCAACTTCATACATAGGCACCTCATTTCAATACATCGATCCCGAATAGCAACATTGAAAGTGTTCTTATTGCCGTATTTTTATCCGAATACACACTTTCTTTTGAAATGTGATAGCAGGATGCCAGCTCTTCAACTGTCATGGGTTCTTCCGCAATGTATAGCCAGTACAGCACATCATACCGGCGGCTATCCAGATTGTTACTGGACTTCTCGCAATAGACCCTGTATAGTTCCAGCATAGCATCAACGTGAGCCATCATAATGGCTGTACGTTCGGCAGATCGCTGGATGCTGTCAATAATCATGCTATCGTCCTTTAAAGACATCATATTGATAAGAATATCGGTGGCAGACTCATCCATTTTTGATGCATCAAATACAGAGTTCTCCGCATGAGTTTTCAGAACTCTATAGTTTTTCATCAGCAGGTTAGTATTATGTAATCTGCGCTTGCCATTATCCCTATTATGCCTTTCCTTTTCCTCGCCCAGCTTTTCCAGGGCGGTTGCCGCGCCAACTTTGGCCGCCTGTTTCATCATCCGTTCAAATTCTGTTTCACTTACTACGAAATATCTCTGATCCATGCCTGCGCTCCTCCTTGCTATATGGAAAATAATCTGATACAATAGCCTTGTCGGATTGAGGGGAGCGCAAGCACCCTCTTTTTATTTCAAATTTTTCCCGGTTTGATATCCCTCTACAATCGCCACAAATTCATCAAATTCATCATCTGTCCAGCTATACGGGACCATCTCTTCGCAAAATTTTTCTATCGGACACCGTTTGCAGGCTTCATTATCCCGGCATATCTCGGTTGCTGCTTTAAGAAACTCTTTTATCTCCATTCACTTTTCCTCCTGTTGTCAATTTTTTATTTGCCAACTGTCAATCACCTCTATCCTAGTTTATAGCATCGTCTTCCATGTATTGTCCGACATATTCATTTGCCTGATCATATGTTCTGTACCAATAAATTCTATCACTCCGGTGAAACATAGGGCAATTTGATGCAATGTTCCCATCTCTAAAAATTGCCGACACAACATCTTCATTGAAAGCACACATGCATTGGTCTTTGATTACTCGGCCATAATCATTTCCATCATCATAATCATCCAAGTAGGAGCATTCACACATATAGCAGTTTTTTCCCTCCGGATTATGAATACATATCTTTTCATGCCGCTCAATGGTTTCTTTTTTAACAGCCAGCTTCTGACAAAAATTACACTTATATCTCCTTACTTCCTCCATTCTTCCTCCTCGTATAATAATCCGGCATATATCATTCGCTTTCCTGAAAAATTCCCTTGCATTCATTTTTTGGTATCTGTCTTTTCAAGGCTTCTGCCGCCATATCAAACGCTTCTACAATATCATCAAAGCTTTCTCCTTGTTCTGGGATTGATGTTTTCCGGTTTATTATCTCAATTGCCTTTTCTATCTGCATATTCATTCCTTTCTAAAGATTAATTTAGCAGTAAATCTCCTCAATAGTTGTTTTGAGTTCTTCCGTCATTACTGCTTTTCCGTCTTTGTTTGCTCTTTCAAGGATTCTAATAAGGGCTTCCCTGCCTAGTACAGCATCCGAATAGTATTCATAATCTTCAACCTTCATAGTTACTGTCATTTTGCTTTTATCAATGTCTCCATATGTCATATTTTTAATTTCTCCTCTCAAATTATAATTTTACGAAATCAGTTCTTTTTCAACTTTATAAACATTTCTCAATGTTTTCTCGCCATCACCATATTCTAATTTTTTATAATAATTTACGATATCTTCTTCCGTACACTCCTTATCATCCCAAATATCTTCTTCTGTTTCTTCCCACTCACGTCCACAACAACTACAAGTATATCCGTTGTTGCAATCGTAAATAGCTATATACTTTGCTTTCATATGATATCTTCCTTTCAAATTTTAATTCTCTCGGCTTACCCTGTGTCGATATGCCAACCAGTTAACGCCATATTTATGGCCTTTTTCGATATCAAAATAACAACCCGAAAATGTCATTCTTTCTTCGTTCCAAGAATGGGGTTCGTATTGCCCCAAGCCGTCCTTGGCAATCAACCCAAGGGATTCCGTTCGAATAACAAAATGCCATCTGCTTAAATCTGGTCTGTCCAGTACCTCTATCCATACTGGTTCGCCTTCCATCATCCGCAACTCTTTCAAGGTAAGTGCCACATTACCACCAGCATGGAGAAACTTTTCCATGTCCTCCGCTGTAACGGATAGCATATAGTCCCGATTGCCTCCACGATACCCAATGGCAATCATACCGCCATAACTGGCAAGAAAGCCCCCATCGACCAAATCTATATTCTTTGTATTCAAGTTGCCAGTGATTTTATTTACAATTACTTCCTTCCTCTTCATACTTTCCTTTCCCGGCTATGCCGATAAAAATCAAATTAGTTTATCAATAAAATTATCTAACCTGTTAACAATATCCTCATATGCAACAGCTTTTCCATGTTCAAAATCGCCAATATCATCCGTTGCTCTTAATGCATTTCTTCTCTTCCCTTCACATTGTTGTTTTAAAATCAACAATCGACTTTTTATATCTGCTTTAGTCATATACTTCACTCCTAACAATTAATTTGCCTAATTTCTGTCACCATTGGTGGCAGAATTACTGCGACCAATCCTATCTATCTGTCGTTTCAGTTTATCCTCTATTTTTTTGTTGAAATCTCCCTCTGGTAGCCCAAGAAGATGTTTTAATTGCCAGATTACAATCTGCACATCAGCTATCTCCTCTACTAGATTGTTATGACATTTAACGAGTGCCACACAGCTGGTGCCATAGTTATCCTCTCTCCACAGTTTGTTGATGGCTTGAGTTAATTCTGCCATCTCCTCTATAAGTTGTCTGCTTTGAGGTTCGTATCCGTATTCATCTGCTATCAATTCAATCATCCGTTCATTTGTCATGTTCTTTCCTTTCCCCAGCTCAGCTGGACAACTTTAATTTGCTTCATATCGACTCATAATGTCTACAATATTGTTGTTATTCAACAAATCAATAGCATCACGATCAGACAACCCAAATTGATCTCTTAGCTCTCTTCCCAACGCTTTATATTCTCCAATAGTTGTAATTCCTTCTTTTCTTCTCTGATATTTCTTAATAATAGATGCTGTTAATCTTTGCATATTTCTCCTCCATTAAACTTTAATGTTCATAAACAAAATCTGTACAACCATGCACCGGATTATCCTCACAGTAGCTACATATATTGCAAGCATGTGCCTCGCTATATATATTGCTATCTCTTAGTAGGCAGGACAGACATTGACATTCACCGCAGTTTTCGCATGCGTTATACATTATAGTTTTCCTCCGCCACATCGTCGATATCATGACATTGCTCCCAAAGTTCTGCCAGTCCTTTACCCTTCTTCCAAGTATGACCCAATTTAATTTCTGCCTGGATAAACGGCTTTATCTGGTCCGGATATCGCTTTATGTTCTCAATCGCATGTTTGTCCGGCATAAACATACAAGCCATACAGGAGCACCGGCCCAAATATTCATAGCAGAAATGTGAATCTAATCCTAGCTTTTCTCCTTGTTCAAACATTTGCCATTTTTCATAGTCTAGGCAAGGCCGGTACCAATGGCAGGTAAAATCAGCTACTCTGGTAGTTTTAAGTGTCGTACTGTGATATTCAATCTCCGGCAATTTTGCCCGGCTCTTACTTTCGTCCCGACGTTCTCCTGACACGAACAAGCACTTTGTGCCAAGGATGTGCCGGTTTGCCCTGATCCACTTATCGGTGATTCCGGTCTTGAAATATGCTGTACACCACCGGTTCTTCATGTCCGGCCACATTAACCGTTCTTCAAGCAGCAGTCCCAAAAATCCTTTGGGGTGCTGTAATAACACTGGTTTTACACCCATGAATGCTGCTGTCCGGTAAAACATTTGGATATTCTCCGGGTACTCAAATCCGGTGTCACAATACAGCAGGAAAATCTTATTTCGGTCAAAGTTCTGAACAGCCCAGTACAGTGCTCCTGTACTGTCAATGCCGTTACTATAACTTACGATTACGCTCGTGTAATCACTCTGCACCCCTTCAGGTACAATAATGTTTGTCTTTGCCATTCTCTGAAAGGAACCGATGCATCGTCACCCTGGCCAGAGTTCCGGTCTCCTTTCTCAAATTTTAATTTACTTGCACCATTCCGACAAAACCGGATACAGATAATACTCTTCGCCATCAACCTCGTAATCTATCTGACCGTCGATGACCTCCATGTCATCCAGCACCTGCCGGTGTGATTCAGGGATTGATTTACATATATGCTTTTCTGCATTTTTCTTAAATTTTTCTGCGCTAAATTTCATGCCTCTCGCCTCCTAAATTTTAATTTAGTCAATTATCCTTAAATATTTTCTCTATACCTTCATGATCTAAAAACTCTTGATAGCTTCCTGCTGTCACAGCGTTTCCAGTTCTTTCACACCATGTCATATACCTTCCGAAAACGTGCGGCTCTGGTTCTCTGCAATTGATACTAATAGATGTACAATTAAGTACTCTACGAACACGATCAATCACCTCTTTTTCTATTACACGGCGCGAAATATTATCTAATTTACCACTTGCAATTCCGGCAATATTATTTTCATTGAGAACAACCCGTACTGCCTTTTCAACCTTGTAATCAAGTGCTTCATTTACCATTGTTTTTAGGGTTTCTCTGTTAATCCCTTCATCTGCCAACATCTGGCTTAAAATCTTTCTTAATTCAATCTGTTCTACTGTCATTTTATCCCTCCATCAAATGTTAATTTAACTACTGAATCCATGCTTCCTGCGGCATGCTTTCTGCCAATCTGGAAAGTTCTTTCGTTTCCGGATACCAACCATAAAAATTGCATTTGTTGGCTTTTTCATAGACCTCCTCGATCCTCTTCACCATCTGCAAATATCCGGTATTCTGATCTCGCAAAATATCCATCGCTGCCTTGAGCTGGTCATATCTATGCATCAAACCAAGGTATGATCGCACAATCCGAAACGATAATTCTGCCGCGTCAAGGATCTGCTCCTTGGTCATCCGCATAACTCTCTTCTTGCCCTCAGATTTTGCGTCCTCCTGTCCATACATCCCGATAATAGGCATATAATCAGTCTCATAGAAATCCCAGCCAATCATCTCGCCTCCTCCGATGGCTGGAAACCACATATTGAACGCGTCCTGAATATCCTCATGCCACATCACCTCATTAAGGTCGTTTCGAAGCTGCTCGCACTCCGCACTAAGGTCACCGAACATCATCTTAAATTCATAAGCTTCATCCTCATCACCATCCAGTGCATTGATAAGAGTTTCATCATCACCCTCAAAATACCATCTGACATTATCGCATTCTTCCTGTATGTCATTCAGGTTTTGAATGATATCATCCAGATTCAGCCCTTTTACAATGGGCTTTTTATACCGCATAGCAACGGCCTTCTTCCTTCTTGTTTCCTCGGCATCTATCATGTTGCTCCTTTCCCCGGCTCTTCCGGATAATTTTAATTCTCTGGGGAGTTGATCGGCTTTCCTATGTAATTTCAGTTTTGCGAATTAGGCATCTTCCCATAATAATTTTGCGATTTCAACCTTTTTCTTTAGTTCCTTAACTTCTTTGTTTGCATAAGTGAGGGAATAAGAATGTTCTCTTTCTATCGAACCGTCCTTTAAGCCTTTGTGATAAGCAATTGCTTTTTCAAGCCTGTCTGAGAAATATTCGATACTTTCGGGCATAGCCAGAGTTATTTCTTGCACCTTATTTTCCCAATATTCAGCCTTATGCTGTGCACTCTCTGCCTTTTCAGAGTGTTCAACGCTTTTCTCCATTCGTCTCCAGTTTCGGTCAAGTAGAGCCCGGTGACGTTTCTCGCTGTGATGCCCTACTTTGATAGGCTCACCTAAAGATAAAAATTCTTTTCCTTCATCAGAAGCTTTAATATATTCATTGCTTTTAACATTATGATTTGCTGCGCTATTCGCATATCGTTCTGCTCTTCTTTGTGCGTATGACTGATCTTCAACTCGCACAATAGAATAAAAATACTTCTCATCATTTTTTGCAATTAAGTTGTAAACCTCACACTCAACTTCTTTTCCATATTTGGTTTCAAGTTCAATGATTTATCCCTTTTCATATTCTTCATCACATTCTGCCACCCAAACATTTGGACAATATTTTTTAAATTTATTCATTTTCAAACACCTTTCCTTTCACTGTTAAAAATTAATTTACACGCACATTATCACGTCGCCGATGCAAGCGTATCACTGCCTGCATAATTCCCGGCCGACTCTCCTGCCTCTGTCAATATCGGCATCTGATACTTCTCCGGCAGCGGCATCCAGGCAAGCGGACCATAATTATATGGCCGTCTGTTAATAGCCAAATACCACTTCTGCTTATCCCAATACGCCACCTGGATATCATCAAATCGCCCAGCGACAAGTACCATCTCTGATTCTTCCGGCAGTTGCTCACCTACCGGGATCCATCTGTACCACTCCCGTAATTTGCCATATGAGTACAGGATATCGCCTACATAGTTCTTCATTTCGCAGCCGGCACAAATCTCGTTCATCTCTTCCTGATCGGATATCATCCATGGGAACCGGCAGATCTTGTCACAGACATGCTCCATCATCTCTTCGGTGATCTTATCCATTACTGTTTTTTCCTTCATTCTGCTCTTCCTCCAACATATATCCATTAACCTTAGCAAACTCAACCAAGCGCATATACGTGATCTTTCCTATACCCGGTACTTGCTTGAAGTTTTCCAGAAAGTTTTTAACTCCCTTCTCACTTCCACCAGTTGAGTGCTGGTCCACCTCTTTAGCACCTCGGTTATATCCCTCGCTTTCAGCCTTAGCAACACGATCCTCTACATAATGAACCAGCTGCTCATCTGTCATCTTCCGCATTTTGACAGCTTTCTCATGGATTCGATTCTCATCATTGGTTCTTCTGCAACTTCTCTTGACCATTCTCATTTCCTCCTAAAATATCTTTAAAATTATAATCCTCACAGATTTCACCAAAGCACGTCCTGCAAAGGTATCCTACCTGTTGAGGCTGTTGTCCTCTCTTTATCCGGCCACAAATGGCGATCATATCATGCTTCATATGCTCCTTTTTACATTTTCCGCAAGTACTTACCATCCTTTCCCTTATCTTCCCCGAATACCGTTTTCCCTGACTCCACATTAACTGCTCCGGATAATCCTGCCGTATGCCTTCAGGGAAAAGTGGTTCCAGGGTTGACTCCATAAAAACCGGAATGTTCTTCATTGCCGCATAAGATATAATGTTCTCAACCCACGATTTTTGGGGCAGGCAAGCTTTCCCGCCATACATGCAGCCCTTGGTACCAATTACTATCCATTTAGGGTTGTACCGGTGCTTTGCCATATCCAGATCTTCCTGCGGGTTTATGTAGAGGAAATGTTGATAACCACCGGCACAGAATACAGTATCTTCTTTTTTATAAATCACACTTCCATACCATAGATTGTTCTGCATTGGAAGTATGCCCTTTAGCCACAATTCACGGTACCCGGTACCAGATAAAAACAGGTAATTATTGTGAGCATGACTTTTGCAGACATTAAATATCTCTTCATAACACCAGGGAGCATGACCGAACATTTCACCAATAGAGCCACACAGGATGTTCTTGCCGGTTTTAATATCTATGCGCTTTAGGCGGTAGCGGTGATATGTCGGCAGTATCCCAAACGGATAATAGCACTTATGACCAACTTCCGAAATGAATTCGGAATCTAATATTCTAAGTTCACCATCCTGCCGATACATTTCATGTCTTGAAAGATTAAACCGATAGTCTACACCGCCAAAGGTTTTTAAGATTTTGTCATAGGCACACCGCTGGCACTCATCTAAACAACCTGTTATCGGGTTCCATTCATGGTCACACCATTCAATTCTTGATCGCTTCATCTGAAATCACCTCTTTTAATCACGCTCATCGTATTCCTCACATACATGCTCATAATCTGTTTCCAGCCCATAATCATCACTATCCGGATTATTGCATATATAATCTGGATCACACCATTTTCTGTGATGTTTGCATATCCCACAACATGATTTCATCTAGCTCACCCTTTCCCTTTCTTCTGAATCTCCTTCAGCTTTTCAATCAACAGTGATCTATTGGTCAGACAATCCTTGAAGAACTTCCCGTCTTTCAGCAAATAATACTCATGCTGCCCATAACCCTCACGAAACCTATCTTCATATGGTTTTTTTGTTGCCTTATAATCAAACAGTATGGCATGATAAACCTTGACTATCATGCTTGTGCCATCCGGCAGATCATACCGGTAATACCGCTCGCCGGTCTCCTTCGTCTCAATCCACAGCGGCCATGTCTCATAGGCATCCACGAACGCTGCCCGCTGATCGTTGTTCTTCAGGATCGGCAGCTCCGGCTGCACAACCGGATCCGGCTCATCTGATTGCTCATCCTGTTCCAGACTGCTTACCATTGCAGTCAGGGCAACAACGATGGTCTTATACCTTTCGATTGATTTGCGTGGAACATTGTCGGGGGCGTCGATTTCACATGCTTTTAATAATTCGTTCAGTTTTTTCTGCTGTTCTGCCAGGAAGTATTCCGGAGTGTATTCTTCCGATGGAAGCACTTCCGTAAACTCCGCATCGATGACTGTTTCCTGTTCAGGTTCTTTCTCGATCAGCTGCTCCTGGCCGTACTCATCCAGCTGTTTCCGGACAATGTTGGAAAATCTCTCATAAAGGCAGATCCCCAGATCCTCATCCTCCCTGTAATACTCAACAGTCTCCAGGGTTGCATAAGCCTCCACGCCTGCGTCAACTGCTATCGCATCAGAGTTTAGCTGACTATATCGCCTAAACTGTTCTATGATCTTGTCATTGTCCGGAATTACAGTGCGTCCGCTTATCAGCTGCTGGAATCTATCCCCGACAAACTTTCTGGCCAACGTAAGATTCCATCGATCCGAAGCTCTTTTAATTCCGGCATAGTTGTAAGATTCCTCCACCTGCTCTTCTTCCGGATTTACCCACTCTGACTTTTCCGACCCGGTTGGTATCGGCTCCAGGACCGATTCAGTCTGTTCGAAACTATTTTGGTCGATGGACCTCTGACAGGCATATTCGCATTTGATCTCGCACCTTTCACAGCATGGGACCGGTTCACCATCACCCGCTCTGTGATATGCTCTGTCAAGATCGACAAATTGACATTGCCCGTTAGTCTCCAGCGCTAACACATGGACATCAAACTGATGCAGAATTTCACACGGAAACGGATTACCCAAAGGTGCATGAACACAATAACATTCCTCTTGCCGTATATCACATTCCATGTGGCAGCAGTCACAGCAATGACCACCTTCACACCCTTTCGTTGTTACATAACTGTCCGGCGGATAAACCCGTTTAGAAGTTCCGTATGCTGACAACTCAACAATTTCCTCATCTGGCTCTGGTGCCAGTTGCGACGTCGCAACACGTTCATCATCCGGAAGAAAATCAGATATATCCATGTCAAAGGTCTGCTTCTGCTCTGTCGGGCCAGTGGTCCCAACTGCCAACACCGGCGCTTCATCTGGGAATATCTCCGGAAAATCCATTTCAAACTCCATCTGTCCGGGGAGCGGGAAATATGCTATTTCCTTCAGCGGCCGCAAATTTCTGATATCCTTAACCGTAAACTCCGGCGTCACCTCTTGCAGCTGTTCCTCTTCCAAATACATCATTTCCTGTAATTTGCTTTTGTCGAATGCCTGGTACTCTTTCCGAATAATCGGGCTATTTCCATTTTCAGAGAACTTATCATTCATGGTCATATACCGGCTGGCGGTTGATTTGCTGATGCCATATTCTTCTTTAGCAAAATCCCATATGCTTTCATAACCATCTTCTATGTATAATTCCTTATCTCTCACACATTTTAGATAAAAGCCAACTGCAATGAACGACCGGGCAGCAGAGGCAATATTGGTTTTAATGAACATTTTGGCATCTTCCAGGTTGATATTCTGCTGATACCAGGGAACCGTTGGAGCTACCGGATGATTGCCGGATTCATCTGCCGGATCTGCTATTAACTCATTTATTTTTTCAATTTCAGCATTTTCCTTAACCATTTACACTACCCTCACTTTCTTCCTGGAACATCCCTTCCTGGCACATGGCTGTTGCTTGTTCCAGCACTATTGCATTGTAATCAATATTGTCTCTCGGTTGAAAATTATGAAATCGGTTTGGAGTCGGCGGTTTACTATTATTAGACTTGGAAGAATTCTGCACCACTCTACATAACCAACCTGTTATGAATTCTTCAATTTTCTGTGGTGTCTTCCTTTTTTGGGGATGTGAATCCAGCCAACCAATCATGTTGCGGAACTCTTGATCCACATCTGCCGCCGGATATAGGGATGAATATTTTTCAACATCGCTCTGGCATACTGTATAATAAGTTCCATCTATCATAATCAACTGAAACACCACGTCCAGGCGAGGGTTGGTTTCCAGCTCCGAGCTATTGTTTTCATTTTGTTTAGTTTTGTTTTCTTTACTTTCCTTTTCTTTCAGCTGACTATCTTCCGAACTATGGTTAATTTCTTCGGAATTATTCTGATTTCCTTCCGAATAAAATTGATTTTGGGATGCATTTAATAAGGGCTCCCCATTTTTGTCAAGTAGCCAATATTCTTTGCTATAGAGTCGCCTTTTCATCAGCTTTACAGCTATCTTGTAATAGCGTTTTTGAATTCCAACAGAGGTGATAATATCCCGCAGCATGAGGTCTTTACAAAGAAGACCCAAATCAGCACAGTAATCTATCACTTGCACGGCGACCTTTTGGCTTTTAATCCACTTATTTCCAATCTTTCGGATGACCATTCTTGATAGCTTGTCTTTTGACAGATTTGCGTAATAGCCATTGGAATAAACAATCGTGAGAATGCAATCATAGATTGTTACGCCAAGCGGTCCATATTCATCCAGCAAATCAAATATCTTATCATCGTCATAGAAGTTAACCATTTTCGGGAAGTAGTCTAATTCTGCTTTATTTGGAGCACCCTGTGCTGCCAATAAAACCACCACCCCTCACGTCTAAACACGCTTTGCTGCCTTACAATTCCCCCGCTGCCATTTCAATCGCAGCGGGGACAGTACCAATGGCTTTTGCTGTGACACAACAAACCATGGAGGTAACAATATCAACCGATGATCGTGATCTGGTTCTTGATGGACTCGTCCATGCTGCCAATCAGGTCAAACAGGTAGCACTTAATGTTCTGGATGGCTTCATTCTTCCAAATACCGCCCTCTGCCTCCACAATCTTGAATGCTGGCACTTCTTTGTCACCGATACGGAATACAAACTTACTGGCCGGTTGATCCACTTCCTGGAATGTACGGTACGGAATCAGTTCTACCGGATTCGGTACAATTACATCTCCCTTAGTTGCCACTCCTACCTGCATGGTTGCTACCTGTGTGCATCCGTCATCCGTGAATGTCTGGTCATTCTTTCGCTCAATGTTTCCGGCCAGCTTCATCACCGCCCCCAGATCGTCATTCATCTGGAAATTGGATTGCAGGCCAATCATGAATGTTTCCTGATCATACCATTTGTCAAACCCAAAACCGGAAACTACCGCGTTGGTCTCGAACAATACCTCACGGTTCCGTTCCTCATCTAATTCAGACATCAGCTGCACCTGGGTGGGGCTTACGATATGTACAATCATTTTCCGCAGGAACTCTGTGGCGCAGTTTTCAATATAGTCCGCCAGCGCTGTCAGGGTTGCTGCCTTAATTGATCCTGCATATACCGGTTTATCATACCGGGCCAGACTTTTATTTGCATATGTCTTCCCACAAATCTCAAGAACCTCAACACCATCCGCCTGCACACCTAAATCAACCAAATACTCCATAGCTTCTTTTCTTAATTCCATCGTCTGATCTCCTTTTTCTTTTTACTGGTTTACTGCTCTTAAATCAATCGGCCCTTTTTGGGGTTCTAAAATTTCACCCGTACTTGGGTCAAAGCTCCGCACCGGCGCCGCCGTCGGAATCACCTCGGCCTTTAGCGGAATGCTCTCCCCTGCTATACTAATAGCCTGACTGTTATCCCCATACTCGGTCATTTCGATTCTGCCGGTTCGGTGATCTTTTCCGATAAGCATCATGGTCTCATCTGCTTCCGGCGGCGCCAATGTAATGTTGGTTGCAACGGAAGTCTTGATTCCCTGCCGGCTTTTGTCCGGTTTGAATGTTAACTTAATAGTCAACGTCCTGGCCTTCTCCGGATTCGTGTTTGGATCCATGATATTCCGGCTGATTTGAGACATAGCGAGCGTGAATCTTTCAAGAAGAGCTCCGCCGCACAATCGGTCAAGACTGATTACCTTTGCCATACTGTATGTCCTCCTTTCCTGCTTTTTTATGAGTTAAAGAAACTATCAGCCACCCCTTCATCGTCTGGTGCGGTATCTGTTTCCTGAACTGGTATATCATCTTCCGGTACAGTGTCTGGTACAGTGTCTGGGACGGGTTCAGAGTCAACATACACTTCATTATCAACGTATTCTTTTGTTCCATCTTCACGAATGATAGCCATATCGGAATCAATGGCCTGTACCATGTCAATGCTCATAATGCCCCACTTACTGATGAGTTGCCGGAGCATCGTCTTATATGCCATGCCATCAAAGTCTTTATACCAAAAGCTTGAATACTTCCAGGCATCCTTATCAGAATAATTACCGGCAATATAATCCTCATAGGAAACTCTGCTGTATTTAGGATTACTGGCTTCCACCGCATTTACATGGAACGCCTTACTGAACCGATCCGCATGAGCCAGCATCTTTTCCTTACTCCAGTAAATTGCTTTTCTAAAGCCATTTGTATATTCGAACATAGCATAATATCCAATTGTCGGAGTATTCTCACGCTGCCATTCATCCTCTATCAGATTCACTTCAATTTCTTCATCCATTGGGTTAAACCGCACCAGTTCCCCTTCTTTAATCGCCAGCACGGTCAATTTCTTATACTGGCCAGAACGAACTGCCAACTGGATATAGCCTTTATAACCCAGCTGGAATTGTGCTTCCTTCACGCCTTTATTCTTGTTGTCATAAGGAACTAAATACACCTGCCCCAGTTGTGGGCTGGGTGAGAGATTCAGTGCTTCTCCCAGAAGCGCTGCGCTTAGGATACTGGAGTTAGTACATTCCTGCAAAGCTGGTGTTGCCTGGACGGCTGAAACAATGCTGGACATAAACCTTGTGCCGTTCTTTCCCCCAACAACACTGTTAATCTGGTTTTTTACGGCATCCTGTGTCAAATATGCCGTCAGCCCCATCTTGGGCGGTTGTTTCGCCAAACTATTATTTACTGCCATCTCTTCTACTCTCCTTTCGGTACCGGCTCATACCGGATATTATTGGTTTGCAGGAAATCCTTTAGCAGATTCAACTGACCTTGTGTCGCATGTACCCGGAAATCCATAATGTAAATTTTCACTGTCGGCTGTTCCGTAGGTTGGGGTGCAGCCTTTGTTTTTGGTGCACTTGTTGTATCAGCTGTCTGTTTCTGACCGGCCTGCATAACGCGACCGGCCTGTTCTTTGATCCGGGCATCCCGCTCCGCTTTCTGTCTGGCACGTTCTGCCTCATATTCCTTGCGCCGCTGTTCTTCCTGCTCCAGGCGGTTTCTCTCTGCCATGGCTGTACCAATATCATAAGTCCGCAGGAATACTGCTTTCATATCGCTTATATAGGGGCTGTCCACCTCATTCAGGATAGCCAGGCCCTCTGCCACCTTCTGAATCAATGTCACGATCTCTTCTTTAATGGACTTCATCGTCGTTGAAGCATTGGCATACTGCGGTTTGAATACCCTGTCAAAGGGGAGGAACGCTGCCAGATCAGCAATATTTTCTTCGTAAAACTCCTGAATCTTGGCTTTTTTCTCTTCACGCTGCCGGAATTCATAATCCTTCACCTGGGTATCAATGTTATCAATCGCCCGCTGAACAATTCCGACAATCTCATTGATCTCCTGCCCGAATTGCTCATCCGGGGAAAGCAGCATCTTTCTGATTTCTGTTCGCCTTCCCTTCAGGGCATCAACAAACTTGTTCAGCTTCGCCCGATCCGCCTTGGCAGCTTTTACAGTATCATCGGTGTATACCGCCATCTCATAATCTTTTGCGGCAGCTGATATCTCTGCTTTTAATTCCTCATAGTTCCACTCAATCTTCTGCAGGAAACCATTATCCTGCGGATTATA
>Ga0153953_1000145_pt1 | contig 21328 bp, 15 predicted proteins | sample TSNJ037MetaG_FD_104718 | JGI IMG/M metagenome (GOLD analysis project Ga0153953, IMG submission 104718) | Attine ant fungus gardens microbial communities from New Jersey, USA - TSNJ037 MetaG | ecosystem: Host-associated > Fungi > Mycelium > Unclassified | place: USA: New Jersey, Wharton State...
AATCATAAACTTCTTGAGATATTTATTAAAAAATGATATACTATACTTAGGTAATAAGACATTAGGAGTACTATATCAAATAGCAGGATAAATATTAGCTTTCTGAGAAAGGACGCTTTATGAATGAACGAAGAAGAAGTCAAAGAACGAATCTAAAGTCAAAGCTGATTATGAAACGTTTGGACGGCGGCGAAGATACGGAAGTAGAAATTGAAGTTATCGATATATCAAAAAGCGGAGTAGGATTTATTTCCGATGCATCATTGACTATTGGTGCCGTATTTGAATCTTATCTTACGATATGGACAAAGGAGGTACTTCATTCATTTTTGCAGATTGTCAGGATTGAAATGCTGGAATCCGGATACAACTATGGCGCAAGTTTTATTGGTATGTCGGAGGTTGATGCATCAAGGATTGAAGTATATCAGACTTTCAATGCGGCAGATTCAAAGCAGTAGGGGAACTCTGGTAACCATTATAGCCGGCTTTCTGCTTCTTCTTTTGTATGTGGCTATATTTGGTTTTTCCGGTCAGGATGGTGATACATCGGGCAATCTGAGTTTTCATATTTCGGAATTATGCGTGGATTTTTTCAATACTGTATCCGGTAAAAACTGGTCTGAGGTATTCATGGCAGAGCTGGTGGAATATTTTGAGAATCCGATCCGTAAGCTGGCTCATTTTGGTGAATATGCAGTTATGGGAATCCTGGTTCATATTATCTTGATCCAATGGAGGAAACGGGACAGGTACTTTTATTTCATCCTGTTTTTATGGGTTCTGATATCGGCTTCCGTTGATGAAATACACCAGTATTTTGTGCCCGGACGTTACAATAGCCTTATAGATGTAATCATTGATACCTGTGGAGGTATGTTTGGTGCTTTTTTTTGTTCCGTAATTTATAAATTCAAAAAGGCAAAATAAAAACTGCTGCAGGAAAGATAGAATCATTTCTGCAGCAGTTTTTCATGGACTATCAGATTTTCTTCTCATAGATACCATATCCTTTGGCTTCCAATATTGATTTTGCCTTTTTAACAATTGCTTCGTCATAAAATTCAATTGCCAGAGAGCCTTCTTCAATCTCCCGGTTATGTACTATGCCGATGTTCTTAATACTGATATTGTTAAGGGCCAGGATTGTGGCTATGGAAGCCAGGGCACCGGTCTCATCTGCAATATCCACATGTAAAGTATAGGAAATCTTAATCGGACCGCTGGAGGCAGCTGCAAAGGAATCCCGGTAAATCCTGGCACTGTCAAATAAAACATATAATTCATCTTCCTTTTTGGAATCCAGCTGCTCTTTGATATAACGAAGAGACTCAATATAATTTCCCAACAGGCCGGATATGTTTTCGGTATTTGTCAGGCATATTTGCTGCCACATAGCGGCAGAAGAGGAAGCAATCCGTGTAATATCCTTAAAGCCTCCTGCTGCAATCATTTTCATGATTCCCTCAGAGGAATCAGAATCCTTTACAAGATTAACCAGAGAAGAAGCGATTATATGGGGCAGATGGCTTACTGCGGCTGTTACATAATCATGTTGCGCCGGATCAAGCACCAACGGGATTGCACCCAGTGTTTTTACCAGCTGGCTGTAAGCGGAAATCTTTTCTTCCGGCGTCTGACCGGTGGGAGTAAGGATATAATAGGCATTTTCCAGAAGGCGTGATTTGGCATTCACATATCCATAACGTTCACTGCCGGTCATGGGATGTCCGCCGATAAACTGAGCGGTCAGCCCAAGTCTTTCAACCTGTTTGTGAATCCCGGTTTTCACACTGCCCACATCAGTCAGTATACATTCCGGGGAAAGATGATCCTTTAACAGGGAAAGATTCTCCGTATTTTTCTGCACGGGAGCACATAAAAAGATATAATCACACTGTCTGAACCGTTCATCCAGTGACTCACAGATATCATCAATCATCTGTTCTTTTTTAGCCGTATACAAAGCCTGCTTATTTACATCATATGCGATGATACGGATATCTGATAAGTTTTCCTTTAACGCCTTGGCAATGGAGCCGCCAATCAATCCCAAACCGGCGAACCCGCAGACTAATTCCTGCATACAGTATCCTCCTTCATGAACCTTCTGCCCACTATCTTACAGAAAGGAAGCAGCTCATCCGTTAAACGGTCAAAATGCCTGAAGGTAAGTGACTGAGGACCGTCTGACAATGCATGAGCCGGATCGTCATGTACTTCAATCATAAGCCCGTCAGCACCGCAGGCAACGGCAGCCTTGGCCATGGAAGGCACATATTTATAAGCGCCGGTGGAATGGGAAGGATCCACTATAACCGGTAAATGCGTCTTTTCCTTCAAAACCGGAACAGCACTGATATCCAATGTATTACGGGTTGCAGTTTCAAAGGTACGGATACCTCTTTCGCACAGGACAACATGGGGATTCCCTTCCGATATAACATATTCTGCAGCATTTAACCATTCTTCAATGGTGGCGCTCAAACCCCGCTTTAATAGCACCGGCATACCTGAACGGCCGGCTTCCCTTAAGAGAATAAAATTCTGCATGTTCCGGGCACCGATTTGAATCATATCCACATATTTCACAGCTGCTTCTATGGCTTCCAGGCTTACCACTTCGCATATGGTGGAAATACCAAACGCTTCCTTTGCCTTCTTCATGTATTTCAGACCTTCTTCTTCCAATCCTTGGAATGCATAAGGCGAAGTACGGGGCTTATAGGCACCGCCCCTGAGAATCGTGGCACCGGCATTCCTAACAGCTTCCGCAATAGCAAGCAGCTGTTTTTCGGATTCCACGGCACAAGGACCAGCCATAATGGTAAGCGTATCCGGACCGATCTCCGTATTCCCCACCTTCACGATGGTGGGTTCCGGATGAAATTTCTTGTTGGAAAGCTTATAACTCTCTGTAACCTGCATGATTCTGTCCACATCTTCATAAATCGTCAGATTTTCCGTAGACAGTCTGGTCTTATCACCCACTATTCCAATAATGGTGACTTCTTCTCCCTGAGACAGATGCACCGATAAACCACTTTTCTTTATATAAGATACAACAGCATTGATACTGTCCCGGGCAGCTCCCGGTTTCATTACTACAATCATTTTAATCCCTCATTTCTGCAACGTTATTACGACAAAAACACTATACCACTTTAAAGTGCGAAATTCAATAGAAATTACAAAAATGAAAATAAATAGGCAAAAAATCCAATTGTCCTTGTAATAGTTTGGATTATTTAGTAAAATACCCTTGTGAGGATTTTTTTATCCGACCCGGAATCAACGAAAGCACTAAAAATTATCAAAATTGGAGGAAGACATATGAATGTTTATACAACTGACAAGATTCGTAATGTGGTATTATTAGGACATGGCGGCAGCGGCAAGACCAGTCTGGCAGAAGCCATGGCTTATTTAGGTGGTATTACATCCAGGATGGGAAAAGTAAGTGATGGGAACACCGTCAGCGATTACACCAAGGAAGAGCAAAAGAGACAATTCTCCATCGGTACTTCTGTTATTCCGATCGAATGGGAAGGACATAAAATAAATATTTTAGATGCTCCCGGCTATTTTGATTTTGTAGGTGAAGCGGAAGAGGCAGTCAGCGCAGCCGGTGCTGCCATAATCGTGGTAAATGGCAAGTCCGGTATTGAAGTGGGAACTCAGAAAGCCTGGGAGATTTGTGAGAAGTATAAGCTCCCAAGACTTATTTATGTATCCAATATGGATGTGGACAACGCTTCCTTCCGGCAGGTTGTGGAGGATATGACAGAGATGTTCGGCAAGAAGCTGGCGCCTTTTAATCTTCCGATCCGTGAAAGTGAAAAGTTTGTGGGATATGTTAATGTGATCACAGAGACCGGTAATCGTTGGGAGGGGAAAGAGGTAGTGCCCTGTGAGGTACCGGAGTACAATAAGGCCAATCTTCAGATCTGCCGTGATACACTGATGGAAGCAGTTGCGGAAACCAGTGAAGAATTTATGGACAGGTATTTCGGAGGCGAGACATTTTCAGAAGCGGAAATCCGTGCGGCATTACGTACTAATGTATGCGACTGTAATATTGTGCCCATGACAATGGGATCCAATGTATTATGTCAGGGTATCTATACCTTGCTGGACGATATCGTTAAATATATGCCAAGTCCTGAGAACAGGGAAGTGGCAGGCATTCATATGAAGACCAATGAGATCTATCACGCAGACTATGATTTTTCAAAGGCAAAGTCAGCATATATCTGGAAGACACTTGTGGATCCTTTTATCGGCAAGTATTCCTTTATTAAGGTGAATTCCGGTGTACTGAAGAGTGATGATCTGATTTACAATATAGATCGTGATATTGAAGAGAAAATAGGCAAGATCTATGTACTTCAAGGGAATAAACCTATTGAAGTAAAAGAGCTTCATGCAGGAGATATCGGTGCCCTGGCCAAGCTGACGGCAGCAAGAACCGGACAGAGCCTGTCAACAAAGGCAATTCCCATCAAGTTTGGTAAATTTGAGGTATCCACACCATATACATATATGCGGTATAAACCTAAGAACAAGAATGATGTGGACAAAATATCCCAGGCGCTGCAGAAGCTTACCCATGAAGATATTACCCTTCGTACGGTAAATGATTCCGATAATAAGCAGATGCTGATTTATGGAATGGGTGACCAGCATCTGGAAGTGGTGGCAAGCAGGCTGCTGAATGAATATAAAGTGGATGTGGAACTGGCAAGGCCCAGAATCGCTTATAAAGAGACCATCCGCAAGTCCTCTGATGTGGAATACAAATATAAGAAGCAGACAGGCGGACACGGACAATACGGTCACGTTAAAATGCGTTTTTCACCCTCGGAGGATCTGGATACGGCGTTTGTATTTGCACAGGAGGTTGTAGGCGGTGCAGTTCCCAGGAATTTCTATCCGGCAGTGGAAAAAGGACTGCAGGACTCTGTGGGAAAAGGTCCGTTGGCGGCTTATCCGGTAGTAGGGGTAAAGGCTGTATTGTATGATGGTTCTTATCATCCGGTTGATTCTTCTGAAATGGCATTTAAGATGGCAACCATACAGGCATTTAAGAAAGGCTTCATGGAAGCGCATCCTGTATTGCTTGAACCGATTGCGTCCCTGAAGGTAACGGTTCCGGATGCTTACACCGGTGATGTTATGGGAGATCTGAATAAGAGAAGAGGCCGTGTTCTGGGAATGACACCTGCTATGGGCGGAAAGCAGATTGTGGAGGCAGATATTCCTATGAGCGGTTTGTATGGGTATTGTACGGACCTTCGTTCCATGACAGGCGGACGCGGCGAATATGCTTATGAATTTGCACGTTATGAGCAGGCTCCAAGTGATGTACAGGAGAAGGAAGTGGCAGCAAGGGCAGCCAGCCTTGAAGATAATGGTGATGATGATTAAGTGTAATTTGTTATGAATCAAAAATGATGAATCAGAAATTTGTTATGATTCAGAAAATATAGCTTGACAGGTAATATAAAACAGGCTAAAATAAGCCCAAGTTTATAGTAAGAAACGTTGAAGAGGAATAGTAAGAGTATCAGGCTTTCAGAGAGTTGCCGGAAGGTGTGAGGCAATAGCGCATTACTCCCAACTCACCTTGGAGTTCCTGGAATGAAGCATCGGTGTGTAGTTTCAGGCGGTTAGTCCCGTTATCGGTGTAAAGTGCATCAATGATAGTGATTGATGAAATAGAGTGGTACCACGGAAAAGCCCTTTCGTCTCTAAATACGAAGGGGCTTTCTATGTTTGTCTGAATCAGACAGATTGAGATATGACGGAGGAAATAAAATGGCAGTACCTTATAATCACAAGGAAATTGAGCCTAAATGGCAGGCTGTGTGGGAGGAAGAGAGATCCTTTGCCGCATCGAATGACTACAGTAAACCTAAGTTTTATGCATTGGTGGAATTCCCCTATCCTTCAGGACAGGGCCTTCACGTAGGCCATCCCAGGCCTTATACAGCCCTGGATATCGTTGCCAGAAAGAGGAGAATGCAGGGATTTAATGTATTATATCCCATGGGCTGGGACGCTTTCGGACTTCCCACTGAAAATTATGCAATCCAGAACCACGTTCATCCCAGGATTGTAACCAAAAACAATGTGGAAAAATTCAAGGGACAGCTTAAGTCTCTGGGATATTCCTTTGATTGGGACAGAGAGATCAACACCACGGACCAGGTGTATTATAAGTGGACCCAATGGATATTCCTGAAATTATTCAATGCCGGATTGGCTTATAAAAGTGAGATGCCCATTAACTGGTGTACTTCCTGTAAAGTAGGCCTTGCCAATGAAGAAGTGGTAAACGGCGTATGTGAACGCTGCGGCGCAGAAGTAGTCAGGAAGATTAAAAGCCAGTGGATGCTGAAGATTACAGAATATGCGGACAGACTGATACAGGATCTTGATACCGTGGATTATATTGAACGTGTCAAAGTATCCCAGAAGAACTGGATCGGGAAGTCCCAGGGCGCTGAAGTGGATTTTTCGCTGACCGGTAAGGAAGAGAAGTTAAGAGTTTATACCACCAGACCGGATACCTTATTTGGTGCAACTTATATGGTTGTATCACCGGAACATCCGATAATCAATAAATATAAAGATGAAATAAGCAATTGGGATGAAGTGGAAGTCTATCGGGAGATGGCAGCCAAAAAATCTGATTTTGAACGTACTGAGCTTTCCAAGGATAAAACAGGCGTAATGCTGCAGGGAATTACAGCTACCCATCCGGTAAGCGGTAAGGAAATTCCAGTATGGATATCAGATTATGTTCTGATTACCTATGGAACCGGCGCTATTATGGCAGTACCGGCCCATGACGAAAGGGACTGGAAATTTGCCAAAAAGTTCAATATGCCGATTATAGAGGTTGTTACAGGCAGTCCGGTAAGTGTGCAGGAAGCTGCATACGCTGATGTGGCAGAGGGCACTTTGGTTAACTCGGATTTCCTCAACGGATTATCCGTGAATGAAGCAATCAAAAAGATGAATGATTTTCTGGAAGAAAAAGGCCTTGGCAGCAGTAAGACCAATTTTAAGCTGAGAGACTGGGTGTTTTCCAGACAACGCTATTGGGGAGAACCGATTCCCATCGTGATATGTGATAAATGCGGTTATGTTCCCCTGGAAGAAAGCGATCTGCCTTTAGAGCTTCCGGATGTGGAAAGTTATATGCCCACTGATACCGGAGAATCCCCGCTGGCAGCAATGACTGAATGGGTCAATGTAAAATGCCCCTGCTGCGGCGCCGATGCCAGAAGAGAAACCGATACCATGCCCCAATGGGCCGGATCTTCCTGGTACTTCCTGAGATATACAGATCCAAAGAACCCGGATGCCCTTGCCGGTAAAGAAGCTTTGGAATATTGGATGCCGGTAGACTGGTACAATGGCGGAATGGAGCATACCACACTGCATTTATTATACTCCAGATTCTGGCATAAGTTCCTGTACGACCAGAAGGTGGTCCCCTGTCCTGAACCATATCAGAAGAGGACCAGTCACGGCATGATTCTTGGCTCCAACGGCGAAAAAATGTCAAAATCACGCGGAAACGTAATAAGTCCCGACGATATTGCAAATGACTATGGAGCGGATACCTTAAGAACCTATGAAATGTTTATTGGCGCATTTGAGTTAAGTGCCTCCTGGTCTGATGATGGCGTAAAAGGCTGCCGCCGCTTTCTGGAAAGAGTCTGGAAGCTTAAGGATATGCTTACGCAGAACGATGGCTATCGTGCAGATTTGGAAACAAAAATGCACCAGACCATCAAAAAAGTAAGCAATGATTATGAAAGCCTGAAATACAATACAGCCATTGCAGCCATGATGGCGCTTATAAATGATTTTTACAAAAAGGGCTCCGTCAGCCGTGGTGAATACAGGACATTACTGATCCTGTTAAATCCGGTGGCACCTCACATTACGGAAGAACTGTGGCAGAATGCCGGATTTGAAGGCAGATTATATCAAACCTCCTGGCCTGCGTATGAGGAAGCCAAAACTGTGGAAGAAACCGTGGAAATCGCCCTGCAGATAAACGGGAAGATCAGGGCAGTGATGAACATTTCCAAGGAAGAAGAAAAAGAAAGTGTTCTAACCAAGGCAAAAGAAGAGTTAGGCGAGAAGCTTACCGGTAATATCATAAAAGAGATCTATGTACCCGGCAGGATTGTCAATTTTGTTGTAAAAATGTAAAGGTTCATCGAAGACTAAAAGAACATACCCCCTTATATTCCGCCGGAGACCGCCGGTACTGGAAGAGGGGGTATATTATATGAATCATAATGAGAACACTATGTGTTTTTTTTCTGCTTGCCTTTATCCAGCATATTATCTATTTTTTCCAGTTCTTCTTTACTGCTGTGCTTTTTAATCGCATTTATTGCAGCTGACATTTCCTGTGGGGTAAAGGTCAGATTTTCCTGTTTTGCTTTTCTCATCATTGGCAGCATATAACTCATCATGGACTTTTGATTTTTACCTTGTCCTTCTTTATATAACTGTGACAGAAATTCCAGCTTTTTGGGGTCGATATTCTGTACCAGTTCATCCTCCATCCATATCGGACGGTTCTGACTGTTTGGTTCCATCTGAATCACCTCCTGTCATACCAGACATTGCCTGTAATATACTCATCAGCTGTGACGGATCAAATCCGGCCAAATCCCCAAGCCCTTCCATACCGGCAAGGCTATCCATACCGAAGCCCATGGATTCCAGTGGATTTTCGCCTTCCGGGAAAATTTCCTGCATCATTTGTACCATTTCCATCATTTCTTTATAATTTTCAAAGGTCTGATACATGTTTCTCATGCTTTCCATCCTGGCTTTTTCCTTGGGACCGCAATATGGCATTACTTCGCTGCAGAGTTTTGGAATATCAAATGAAGGTTCCTGTTTCAACGGAATAGATGCCGTTGGATGCTTCTTGAAAAAGCCAAGGGTGTACTGCAGTTCCAGGTATTTTATGTAGATAGCCAGATTTTTCTGCATGGAGCGGTCAAAATAAGGCATTAGGATTTTCAGCATTTGAATTTGGTTAGTGGTAAAGAGTGTATCAAACGCAATAACCTTATCCTGTCCGTTTTCGTTCATGGCGGTCTCCTTAAAAGGTATCTCTATCTATCCTATGTAAATCAGAAAGAGAGTATTCGGTCAAAATCGGCAGTATATATAAGATGCTTAAAAAGAAATAAAGCAGGCTCTTTCGAGCCTGCTTCGATTACTACATTAGCAGCATCCGCCTCCGAAACCTGAGCCGTTACCACACAGACAGCTGATAAGGAGAATCCAGATCAAGCAATCACAGCCGTCGTTGCCGCCGCCGCCCATCCCACCAAAACCATTTCCACCGCAGCAGCATAATAACAGGATGATCAAAATTCCACTTCCGCCGAAGATTCCATTATTTCCGCAGGAATTTGAACAACCACAATTGGTAGCAGTTAAATCACTCATTTTTTTGCCTCCAAGTTTTATTTATGGTCTATTCTATGCGGCAGAGCATGTCAATGTTTCTTATTTATGACAAGATTTTTTTATTTTATTGAATAAAACTTATCTTTCGGTAAAGAAAGGAAGGTCTGGCAAAAGAAAAAACTTGCATTAATCTCTATATATAGTAAAATAGTATTAGGAGTATTAGTTATGAAAGTTTTAAATAAGCTCAAGAGGTATAAATGTGCAAAAATCATATATAGTAGAAGGTCGCCAATTTCGGACACAAACTGATTACAATCTTGCTTTAAAAGATAAACAGACCATAGATGCATTGCGAAAGAAATATAGTCTTCAGAATCCGGTACAGTTACAGCAGCTTAATAAGAAGATTCAAAACAGAGATTTTCATTTTTACACTCTTTTAGGTACGGATTTCAAAGAAGAGGTGGAAGAGGCTTTAAAGAAGACTTCCGGGAACAACAGGGTAAAAGATAAGCAGGGAAATGTTAAAGTAAAAAGTGTACGTAATGGTGCCAGCAAAAAGCAGAAGGAAAAAATAGCAGCAACGGTCAAAACGGAGGATGGTTCACAAAAAGAAATTGATACATATGTTCAGGCTGAATTGAAGAAGCAGGAAAGAAGACGGAGAATAATCGTGACAGTATGCAGTCTGCTGGCGGTTTGTAGTTTGGGGTATTTTTCGGTGTATTCTTATTATGATTACCGTACGCAAAAGAATATTGAAGCGCAGAACAAGCTTAGAGAACAGAGCGGTCAGGAGCAATTTGTGGATAAGCAGACAAATTCTTACAGTATAAATTATGACGCTGAAAAAGTAGTGCCTGATGTGTTGGATGAATATAAAATTTTATATAATAAGAATAAAAAGCTAATTGGATGGCTGGAAATTGACGATACAAATATTAACTATCCAGTTATGCAGACAATTAATAATGAGTATTATCTGGACCATAACCTGAATCAGGAATATGATAAGAATGGTTCTATTTTCATGGATAAGGACTGTGATATATTGAAGCCCAGCACCAATTTCATCCTGTATGGACATAATATGAAAAATGGGAAGATGTTTGGTAAGCTTAGCCTATACAGCTCGGAAGATTATTATAAGAATCATAAATACATACAATTTGATACCATTTATGAAAAGGGAACATACGAAATCATGTACGTTTTTCGTTCCCAGATCTATACGGAAGAAGAAATCGTATTTAAATATTACCAGTTCATAGATGTGCTCAGTGAACAGGAATTTGATTCCTATATACAGGCGATGGCGGAATTATCCCTTTATGATACAGGGGTAGAGGCACAGTTCGGGGATCAGCTGCTTACACTGTCCACCTGTGATTACTATGTGGATGATGGAAGATTTGTAGTGGTGGCAAAGAAGATAATGGAACCATAGCTGGTTCTGGAATAAAGGAGTGGATAATAATGGTAAAGAAAAAAGATACAAAAAGGAAAAGGATGTTCAAAAAACAGGTCAGAAAGACGCTGGGGGCGTTATTTCTCGCATCTGCCATTGCGGTTGCGGCAATTCCGGTGGATAACCTTGTGGCAGCGGGGGAAAATCTGCAAGTAACAGTATCGGAAGGGGACAGTAAAATCCCAATTATCGGATCTAATGAGAAAATTTACTCAACCGGTGACGGTTTATTTCAATTTGCCTATGTGGATCCTAACAATAGTGATAATAAGGTTGCAGTCATTTTAGGATATAACAAAGGGTATGTAAGCGGTAATACATTGGAAATACCGGATGAAGTTGATCCTTATTCCAGATACACCGAAAATTATGGGGACAATTCCGGATATGTGGCAGTAGGTAAATCAGGGAACTTCCTTTATTACAAAGAAGATATTATTGTTCGTTACGAGGATAAAGAAGTAACGGATGGTGAGGGGAATCCATCGATCGAGAAGGTACCAATTACCGAACCCAGATATTATCCCTGCTATTATTCTCAAAAAGAGAGCAAGTGGGGAGATCTGGAGCTGAATCAGTTTTACTATCGGCCGGATGGGACCATCAGTGGCAGTGATGCCCCCGGGTATCAGCTGACAACAAGTGATTTCTATCAAAGAATCGTTGGTGCAAAGGTAGCTTATATTGGCAATCAGTATCTGGAGTCATTTGCAACAGGTCAATGGAAAATTGCTGGTACAATTACGGAAGCTGATCCATCAAAGGGAATTTTTGCTGAAAATAATAATATATCATACCTGAAGGTAGGAAAATATCTGGAAGGAATCGGCAATTATGCATTTTATAACTGCCGGACACTTTCAAGCATAAGTTTATCAAACGGACTGAACACTATTGGCAATTGGGCATTTGCCAATTGCATCAATATTAAGGATATTAATCTTGACCTTACTTCAAACCTGACAAAAATTGGCGACCATGCATTTTATAATTGCCAGGCATTAACATCTTTTGTAATGCCGATAGGTGTCTCAGCAGTTGGTGATTCGGCATTTGAAAATTGCTATGCTTTAACTACTATTAAGTTAAAGGGAGAAGATTATAATGTCAGCTTGCAGGAACTTGGCAAATATGTCTTCAGGAATTGCAGGTCATTATCCTGCTTAGAATTCCCTGAAACATATTCTGCAAATATGAAGATCAGCATGCTAGAGGGATGCTCTTCCTTGAAATATATTACATTACCTGATTCAAGATCTACCTTCATAGATGATACGAATTATACTCTTGAAGATTTTAAGGCTTCGGTGACTAGTGAATTTTATTTTGAAGGTGTGGATGTTTCTGCTCTACATACAACAGCCACGGAACATTCATTTGCTTTTCGCTATTATAAGCAAGATATATACGAGATTATCATAGCGGATGAAGTCGGACGTAAAACCACCTACAGGGTGAATTCAAAGGACGAACTGATATACTTCCTTATGGATCCGGGAATAGAAAACCTGGTGCTACCGGATACAATCGGACCGTATAAGATTAAGGTAATCAGCTCAAACACCTTTCAGGATAAATGTGATCTGAAAAAGATAACAATACCTTCTTCTATAATAGAGATTGAAGCAAATGCATTTAAAGGGAGCCATAACCTACAGGACGTTATTTTCCTGGAGCCTGTTAATCTAAGATCGATAGGAGAGAATGCCTTCCAGACCCAGCATGTATCGCTTCATAGCAAGAATAATTGTTCATTAAGTGAAACACCTAAGCTCACTTTTACCGGTCCGATTTCGTATGACAGTTTACCGTTTGATTATGCTATGAACCCTGTACATAATATTAATTATGGAACACAGCCAATTACGTACATTACCTATTATAGTGGCTGGCCGCAAAATCTGACCGTACAATATAACCCGGATATTAAAAAGAATGAACTGGTTAACTATCCCATTTTTAATGATTTAAAAACCTATACTACGAGCAGCTATCCTTATATAACATCGGAGTATGCTCAAGCGGCATCTGAAGCAGCCGAAAAGTTTTTAGATCCGTCAAAAGGTGTTTTAACAGAATATGAACAGGAAATAGTGGATGCAGCATTAAATATTGTGCTTCCACAAGGGATAGAGTCCATTAAAGCAGATTTATTCGTAGTTAATGAGGTATTGGAAAGTACTGATGACAAAATTATAAAAACACTTACAACTTATAGTATCAGTAATATACCTGCAGAAAGTTTTAAAGGTTTTACAACATTGAAAAAGGCATATATCTATGGAGACACATATTCCATAGGTGATTACGCTTTTTTGGGTTGCGGGAAGCTGGAAGAAGTGATAATATCCTCTACGGTTAATTCTTTGGGGTTAAGACCGTTTGCAGGGTGCAAAAGTATAAGAAGTGTAGATTTTCAAGGAAGTCCATATTATTCATGTGAATCAGGCATTATATATGAATTAACAGAGGGTTCGAAAACCTCAATTGTGCAATGTCTGGAAAGCAGGGGAAGCCTGATAGGAACAAGTACCATACTGGCCTCAGAGCTAGCCGGCGTGAGCAAAATAGAAGAAGAAGCGTTTATGGACTGTGATAGCATCGGATCCGTTGATTTTAGGTCATCAACGATCAAGTCCGTCCCAAGGTCTGCGTTTGAAGATACGGATAGACTGTATTTAGTATATTTACCGAACACATGTCGGAGTATTGACAGCAGAGCGTTTGCAAACAGCACATTGGGGCAGATTCAGATTCCCCGCAGTGTAGTTGTGATTGAGCCGAATGCCTTCAGTACAAATGTGAATAATGATTCTGGAGAATATAATAATATTACGTTTGTTTGCGAGGAAGATAGTGTAGCTTATATTTACGCAAGCAAATATAGTAATATTGACACATCAGAATTACCGGTTGAGGTCATCTGGGATGTTTACTTCAGGGATCATGACTGGACTATCCTTAGCCACCAGGAAGTTTTGGATGGGAAAGCAGCAGTACCTCCGGAGGATCCTATCCGTGAAGGTTATACATTTACGGGATGGGCTGGTGATAGCGAGGATTACAGCGCAATTGGAGCGGACACTACCTTTATTGCACAATATACGCCAATTGATCCTGATACCACCAAATATAAGGTTACTTTCATTGATTGGGATGAATCAGTTATTGTTACACGTCTGGTATCTCCCGGTGATGATGCGGAGGCACCGGTTGATCCGGTAAGAGCCGGATACACATTTGACGGCTGGCGCCCGAAGATTACGGATATACAGGAAAACACTCTGACCTATGCACAATATACCCCAAGAGACTCCATAGAATCGGAGCATGTGGTAAGGTTTATAGACCATGATGATACCATATTATATACGCAGAGAGTAAAGGATGGTGAGGATGCCATCTTGCCCCAGTCACCAACCAGAACAGGTTATACCTTTATAAAATGGCAGCCTGATATTAAGAATATCACAAAGGATTTGGATACTTATGCCAGATATGAAAAAGGCGATGGCAGTGGTGGTGATGGCGATGGTAATGGCAACGGAGACCCAACTTCCAAGTTTTATACCCTGACAGTAAGAAATGGAAGCGGTTCGGGAAGTTATGCGGCAGGAGCCCAGGTCATTATCTATGCTAATGATCCAGCCAGCGGACAGGTATTTGACAAATGGTCGCTTGAGCCAACGACCACTGCGATAGCAAGTACCAGTGTACCGGCAACAGTCCTGACCATGCCGGAAGCGGCGGTAACAGTAACGGCAAACTTTAAAACCGACGGTTCCACTGCAAGCAGTAATACTTCCACGAGTAACACCTCGACCAGCAACACCAGCTCCACGCCAAGGAACTACAGCAGTGCAAGCGGTAATACATCAAATACCGGAGTGGTGAATAACGCAGGTAATACAAGCAATACCTCACTGGTAATTGATAAAAACGGTATTTCCAATACAGGCGTTGCCTCTGCAACGGTTAACGGCTCATCTGATGATTTTGTAATTAAGATCACAGAAAGCGCTTCGGCAACGGATGCTGTTGTAAAAGCTTTAATGTATGAATACGGTGATTTGACTAACATTAAGTATTTCCCTATGGACATTTCCCTGTATGATTCCACGGGAACCAATAAGATTACTGATACAACAGGATTGTCCATAAGCATTACCATACCCATTCCGGATTCCCTGATTACATATGCGGGAAATAATAAAGCGGCAGGTGTAGTAGATGAGAAGCTGGATAAGCTGTCCGCCAAATTTACAACGATTTCCGGTGTATCCTGCATCACCTTTACGGCAGAACATTTTTCGCCGTATGCAATTTATGTGGATACCGCAAACCTGACAGCCGGAACAGTCTCAGATGATACGCCCAGTACCGGGGACGGTATTCATCCGAAATGGTTCCTGTCAATTGGTCTTGCCTGTATTTCCATGATACTGTTTATGAAAAAGGACAAACGAAATACAAAGAAGCGGATGGTTACTGCCTAACAGATTAAGTTGCAGTGGCAAATGGGAGCAAATACAATGAAGTACATTAAAATGTGTTTTGCAGTATTGTTTGCTGCATTAATAATGATATTACAAATACCGGCAACACAAACAGATGCGGCGTCATCTGCTCCCAATTCTTCTGCACAGAACGAGGAATTGGGATCCGGTAAGGTTGTGGGAAATAATGCGGTTATTTTCATGGATAATACTTCCATGCATGTACAGGAAGGGACCTTTGCACCCGGCAGCGGCGTCATATCGGAAACGGATGGCAAATTATCCAAATATGCTATTGTGGATCAAAAAATTGTAGCAGATCAGGCTTATTATGGTGCAGCCGGGATGACGTATATCAATTTGCCGGACACCTTGTTGGAAATTGGAATGTTTTCTTTTGCCAGAAGCGGTCTGATTCAGATCTCCATACCGGAAGGCACCCTGGGTATTGGTTATGGTGCATTCTACCATTGTGACGATTTGTTTTCTGTATCTTTGCCGGAAACGATTATGAACGTGGAGCCCAAAGCATTCTCCTATACCGCCTGGCTGACAGATTTCCTGGAAAATGGAGTCTCCGATTTTTTGATCTCAGGCGGTGTGCTTGTTGCCTGCCGTAGTACTTACACTGACGTTGTTATACCGGAAGGCGTCAGGGTGATTGCAGGAGAAGCATTTGCCGGGCACAGTGAAATAAAGAGCGTTTCCCTGCCGGATTCATTACTGGTTATTGGAGAGGGAGCATTTGAAGGTTGTGATAATCTGGAGACAGTTACAGGGGGTATGAATGTAACCCAGATAAAAGACAGGGCTTTTTCCGGCTGTCCGCTTTCTACGGTTCATATACCGGAATCTGTGGAAGAAGCAGGTCCTGGTGCATTTGACTACTCACAAACAGAAAAAGAATCTGCAGCCAGGGTTGTAGTCTTTCAGGGCAATAAGCTTCCCAGGCTGAGCAATGAAGTATCTGCTGAAAGGCTGTCAAATGAAAGCTATCGGGTAACCGCACTGGAAGCGGTGGAATTTGCAGTCATCAATCAGGTACTTAACCGGGAGGATCTGGAAGATACGGTACTTCTTTCTGACAGGGCTCCTTTTCAGGGAATTATAGGCAGTCTGGACAGTAGTGGTACTTATATAATGCGTTATACGAATCTGACAGCGGAACAATTAGCAGCGCTGTCCATACCGAATGAAATCACTGTGGACGGATTGGTTTATGCAGTAACAGGCAGGGATGAATTGATATCCCTTGCAGAACCTGAAGTGGTGCCGGAAGCGGGTTCTATATTGATTACGGGTGAGGCGGCAGGAGCGGAAGCCGCTATGGAAGAGGAAGATGCGGGTTATATCCTTGACATAACGTCAGCTGAAGACATACAGAAACTGGAAGCTGCATACAACAGAGTTTATCGTACCAATCTGCCGAAGGAAAATGTGATATATGATATTACACTTATGGATGGCAATAATAAGCTGCCCATCAGTATATTGGGCAATAAAAGCCTGACGATAATCATACCTGTTCCAAATGAACTGCATGGGCGGGATTTATATGTGATTACAACAGACAGAAACGGACAGCTGGAGAATATACCTTATGAACTGTATGGTGATGAGGAAAGTACTTATATCCGTTTTTCGCTAAGCTATTTGTCAATACTCGGACTTTATACCAATTAAAAAATTAGTGTCGTTTTTTGGTGCCCTGGCATATTATGCTAATAAGTATATGCCGGGGCACAAAAAAATATGCAGCGGGTAAGGAAACAAATAGAAGCGCAATTGGAAAAAAGAGAATCCTGGATGAGCCGCGCGGTAACCATAGCTGTACTGGATACCGGTATTGGACGGCATCCGGATCTGGACGGAAAGCTGGTGGGCTTCCGTGATTTTGTAAAACAAAGAACGCAGATGTATGACTATAATGGACATGGCACCCATGTATGTGGTATATTGAGTGGGAGCGGGCGACTTTCGGAAGGGAGTTACCGGGGGATGGCACCAAACAGCAGATTGGTGGTAGGAAAGGTTCTGGATGATAATGGAGATGGTTTGACAGAAAATATGCTGGATGGACTTGACTGGGTAATCAATAACCGGCAGCGGTACGGAATCCGGATATTGAATATCTCCGTGGGAATTGGAAATCTCAATAATAAAGCCAAAGAAAAGATATTAAAGGAAAAAATCGAAGAAGTCTGGGATAGCGGAATCATTGTAATATGTGCGGCCGGAAATAAGGGGCCGGATAATGATACGATTTCAGCCATCGGCGGCAGCGAAAAGATTATAACAGTAGGCTGTCATGATGGCTCCTATTGCCTTGAAAATGACAAAAGATGCGAAACCTATTCCGGCCGCGGACTGATTACCTCATTGGTCAGAAAACCTGATCTGGTGGCACCGGGAACAGATATCATGTCGTGCAATGTATATTATCAAAGTCTGCATGGTAAGATTAAGAATCCCTATATAGCGAAAAGCGGAACTTCAATGGCAACACCAATTGTATCAGGTGCAGTTGCTCTTTTATTGCAAAAATATCCGGGTATGAACAATGAAGCCGTTAAACAGAAACTGCACTATACTGCCACTGATTTGGGAGAACCATGGAATAAACAGGGTTGGGGTATGCTGAATGTAAAAAGGCTGTTGGCAAATTAATCAAAATAATCATTTTTTAAAAGATATTGACACATCTCGTATTATTGTATACAATAATACGAGATGAAGCCTGGAAAACATTTTTAAAAGCGTCAGATTGGAGTAAAAAATGAGAGACAACAGTATATTTGAAAACCGGCCTGTAGCAATGAATCAGAGAAATAATCTTCTTGAGATTGAAGAACACATGTACATATTGGATGATGTGGATAAGCCAAATGTATTCCGCAACATGTTTCCTTATTCCGAAGTGCCCAAGATTCCCTTTAACAACAGAACAGTGCCTCTCTGTGTACCGAAGGACATCTGGATTACCGACACAACCTTCAGGGACGGACAGCAATCCCGGGCGCCTTATACTACAGAGCAGATTGTCACCATCTATGATTATCTGCATAAGCTTGGCGGTCCTAATGGTATGATACGTGCCAGCGAATTCTTTTTATATAGTAAAAAAGACAGAGATGCGGTCTATAAATGTATGGAGCGCGGATATGCATTTCCGGAAGTGACCAGCTGGATCCGTGCCAGCAAGGAAGATTTTAAGCTTGTAAAGGAAATTGGTATGAAGGAAACAGGCATTCTTGTCAGTTGTTCGGATTACCATATTTTTATGAAGCTTAAGATGTCCAGAAGGAAGGCTATGGAGCATTATCTCAGTGTGATCAGAGAATGTCTGGATGAGGGTATCAGCCCCAGATGTCATTTGGAAGATATAACCAGGGCAGATATCTACGGATTTGTAGTGCCCTTTTGCCGGGAGCTTATGGAACTGATGGAAGAGTATCAGATTCCGGTCAAGATCAGGGCCTGTGATACCATGGGATACGGGGTGAATTTTCCGGGAGCTGTGATTCCCAGAAGTGTACAGGGTATCATCTATGCCCTGCATATTCATGCCGGCGTACCGCATGAACTGATTGAATGGCATGGACATAATGATTTCTATAAAGCTGTTGTGAATTCCACAACTGCGTGGCTGTATGGCTGCAGTTCGGTAAATACCTCTTTATTTGGCATTGGTGAACGTACAGGCAATACACCTTTGGAAGCCATGGTATTTGAGTATGCACAGCTCAAGGGCGATCTGAATGGTATGGATACCACTGTTATTACCGAGCTTGCTGAATATTATCAGAAGGAGCTTGGATACCATATCCCGTCAAGGACGCCCTTTGTAGGCAGTAATTTTAATGTAACCAGGGCAGGCATCCATGCGGACGGACTCTTGAAAAATGAAGAGATCTATAATATATTTGATACGGAGAAGTTTTTGAACCGCCCTGTATTATGTGCGATATCAGACACTTCCGGACTGGCGGGCATTGCACACTGGTTAAATACTTATTTCAGGCTGAAGGAAGACAAGCAGATTGATAAGAATTCTCTTTTGGTAACAGAAATGAAAAAGTGGATAGACGAAGAATATGCCGGCGGAAGAGTTACGGTACTGACAGATGAAGAAATTCTTACATGTCTTGACCGTGTATGTGAAGAACATCATCTGACTATACACGAATGAAGAAAGCGGGGGGTATAAAAGTGAGCAGTTATGATTTAAAGCAGGAAGTAACGGATAAGTTTTCCCTGAGAGGGCGTGTATTCCACAAGATCAGGGAGGATATACTAAGCGGTAAATATGAAGATCATGAGGAACTTCGGGAAGTGGCCATCGGTGAAGAGATGGGTGTCAGCAGAACGCCGGTCAGGGAAGCATTCCGCCAGCTGGAGCTGGAAGGACTGATTCAGATCATTCCCAACAAGGGTGCATATGTTACCGGTATAACAGAAAAGGATGTGAAGGACATTTATATGATCCGCTCTCTTCTTGAAGGGCTCTGCGTCAGATGGGCAGTAGATCATATCACCCTGGAACAGCTGGAGGAACTGGAAGAAAATATCTTTCTTGGAAAGTATCATGCCCAGAAAGGACATTTGGAGCAGCTGGCTGAACTGGACAACCGTTTCCATGACATTTTGTATGAGGCCTGTGACAGCAAGATACTGGAGCATCAATTGCGGGATTTCCATGAATATGTCCTGCGGGTAAGGCGAAAAACACTGTCAAATGTTATTCGGGGACCAAAGTCTAATGAAGAACATGAAGAAATTCTGGAAGCAATCAAGAACAAGGATGCTGATCTGGCCGAACGCCTTGCCAATCAGCATATGATCAATGCTTATGAAAATATGGTAAAAAGCGGATTGCATGAAGCATATCATAGTGCTGCCGGTGAAGACCCGATTGAAGTGGGACAGGAATAGGTTACTACGAGGACAGTATGTCAGAATAGCAGCCAGAATAAGCTGAAAAGAAAAGAAGAAAAGAAAAGAAAAACAGAAAATAAAAACAGAAAAGAAAAACAGAAAAGAAAAGTAGAAAAGGAGATATGTTTACATTATGGAAAAAATCAGAATGACTACCCCTTTGGTGGAGATGGACGGCGATGAAATGACCAGAATTCTCTGGACAATGATAAAAGAGGAGTTGCTGCTTCCCTATATTGACCTGAAAACAGATTATTATGATCTGGGACTGGAACACCGCAACGAAACCAATGACCAGGTTACCATAGATTCCGCCAATGCTGCTATTAAATATGGCGTGGCGGTAAAATGTGCAACGATTACCCCCAATGCTGCCAGAATGACGGAATATAACCTGAAAGAAATGTGGAAAAGCCCTAACGGAACGATTCGCTCCATTCTGGACGGAACCGTATTCCGGGCTCCAATCATTGTAAAAGGAATAGAACCCTGTGTGAAAAACTGGGAAAAACCCATTACCCTTGCACGTCATGCTTATGGAGATATCTATAAGAATACCGAAATCAAGGTTCCTGGTCCGGGAAAAGCCGAACTGGTATTTACAGCACAGGATGGAACTGTAATCAGACAGACAATACATAATTTCACCGGTGCGGGTATCCTGCAGGGCGTACACAACACAGAAGCTTCTATTGCAAGCTTTGCAAGGGCTTGTTTTAATTATGCAGCGGATAGCAGGCAGGATCTTTGGTTTGCAACAAAGGATACCATTTCCAAAACCTATGACCATACCTTTAAGGATATTTTTCAGGATATCTATGAGAAGGAATATCAGACAAAATTTACGGAGCTTGGCATAGAATATTTCTATACCCTGATTGATGATGCAGTGGCACGTGTTATGAAGGATAAAGGCGGATTTATATGGGCATGTAAGAACTATGACGGTGATGTTATGAGCGATATGGTG
>Ga0153953_1000150_pt1 | contig 21063 bp, 18 predicted proteins | sample TSNJ037MetaG_FD_104718 | JGI IMG/M metagenome (GOLD analysis project Ga0153953, IMG submission 104718) | Attine ant fungus gardens microbial communities from New Jersey, USA - TSNJ037 MetaG | ecosystem: Host-associated > Fungi > Mycelium > Unclassified | place: USA: New Jersey, Wharton State...
GATATCGGAAATATCCTGGCTTATATTTCTGTTGGAGACGGAAATAAAAATATTGAACGGCTCATTGGAGCCCTTTATGAGATCCGCCGTAGATTTAAAAAGGACAGAAGCGGTATGCTGGTACAGGAATATGTGAATCCTAAGGTGGTAATTACCCCCCAGGAGGCATTTTATGCTGAGAAAGAAGCAGTAGAATTGTCAAAAAGCGTGGGAGGTATCTGTAGTGAATTTGTAATGTGCTATCCACCCGGCATCCCCATTCTGGCACCAGGTGAAGAGATTACCCGTGAAATTGTAGATTATATCCTTTATGCAAAGGATAAGGGATGTTTTATGACCGGAACAGAAGATTTGAACGTAGAGCGGTTAAATATTTTAAAAGGAGGGGTATAAAATGGAATTCTGGTATACGGAAAAACATACGGAAAATGTGAAGATGTCTATTCGCGTGGACAGGCAATTATATAGTGAGAAAAGCAAATATCAGCGAATTGATGTTTTTGAATCTAAGGAGTTCGGACGGTTTCTGACATTGGACGGTTATATGATGCTGACGGAAAAAGACGAATTTATTTACCATGAAATGATTACCCATGTCCCCATGGCAGTTCATCCGGAAGTAAAGAAAGTCCTTGTCATAGGAGCAGGTGACGGAGGAGTCGTAAGAGAACTTACGAAATATCCCTCTGTCCGGCATATTGATTTAGTAGAAATTGATGAAAGGGTAGTCGCAGTCTGTAAAGAGTACTTAAAACAGACTGCCTGCGGATTTGAAGATGACAGGCTGTCTATTCATTATCAGGATGGATTAAAGTTTGTCCGGAAATGTACGGAAGAATATGATTTGATCATTGTCGATTCCACAGACCCTTTTGGACCGGGTGAAAGCCTGTTTACCAAGGAATTCTATGGTAATTGCTACAAGGCGCTGAAGGAAGACGGTATTATGGTGAATCAGCATGAAAGTCCTTTCTATGAGGGTGATGCGGTTGCCATGAAACGTGCTCATAAGAGGATTGTTGAATCATTCGAAATCAGCCGTGTTTATCAGGCTCATATCCCTACCTATCCATCGGGACATTGGCTGTTTGGCTTTGCTTCCAAGAAATATCATCCGATACATGATCTGGACAGCGACAGATGGAAGGCATTGGGGCTGAAAACCAGATATTATAATACGAATTTGCATAAGGGATCGTTTTATCTGCCAAACTATGTAGAGGAGCTGTTGAAACATGTGGAGTAAAAATATTGAAACCTTTATCGGCTGTGAAAGCGAATATGAAGAAGCGAAAATTGTACTGTACGGAGCACCCTTTGACGGGACTACTTCCTACCGTCCCGGCACACGCTTTGCCAGCAAAGTGATCCGCAGCGAATCTTATGGTCTGGAAACCTATTCCCCTTACCAGGACAGAGACTTATGTGACTGTCGGATTTTTGACGGCGGAGATTTGGAACTGCCATTTGGAAATACATGCAGGGTGTTGGAACGGATCGAAGAATTCACCGAAAGGATTTTAAAAGATGGGAAACTGCCACTGATGATTGGTGGAGAGCATCTGGTGACTCTTGGGGCTGTACGTGCAGTGGTGAACCATTATCCGGACTTACATGTGCTGCATTTTGATGCCCATACGGATTTAAGGGAGGAGTATCTGGGGGAGCAATTGTCCCATGCCACAGTGATGCGGCGGGTATGGGAATTGACCGGAGATTCAAAAATCTACCAATTCGGAATCCGCAGCGGTGAACGCTGTGAATTTGCATTTGCCAGGGAACATACGGTTCTGCAAAAGTTTAACCTGAACGGATTCGGGAAAGCGGTGGAAAAGCTGAAAGGAAAACCGGTTTATTTGAGTCTGGATCTGGATGTGCTGGATCCGGCTGTTTTTCCGGGGACAGGAACACCGGAGGCAGGGGGAGTAACTTTTCCGGAACTGCTGGACGCATTATTGAAGACAGAGGAACTGCATATAGTGGGATGTGATATCAATGAATTGTCCCCGGTCTACGACCAGAGCGGAGTCTCTACAGCAGTTGCCTGTAAAATAGTAAGAGAATTATTGTTGATGTTAGGAGGAATATAGAATGGGAAAAGCGTTAATTATCGGATGCGGCGGTGTGGCAGGCGTTGCGATTCATAAATGCTGCCAAAACAGCGAAGTATTTGAAGAAATAATGATTGCCAGCAGGACAAAAAGTAAATGTGATGAGCTGAAGAAAAAGCTGGATGGTGGAAAAACAAAGATACTAACTGCACAGGTGAATGCAGATCATGCAGAGGAATTGGTCACTCTGATCAATCAGTTCAAACCGGACGTGGTATTGAATCTTGCCCTTCCTTATCAGGACCTGACGATTATGGAAGCCTGCCTGACAACCCGTACCCATTATGTGGATACAGCCAATTATGAGCCGGAAGATACGGCTAAATTTGAATATAAATGGCAGTGGGCTTACAAAGAGCGTTTTGAAAAGGCAGGAATTACGGCACTGCTGGGCAGCGGCTTTGATCCGGGTGTGACCGGGGTTTTTTCCGCCTATGCACAGAAACATCAGTTTGATGAGATCCATTATCTGGATATTCTGGATGCCAATGCAGGAGATCATGGATATCCCTTTGCAACCAATTTTAATCCGGAGATCAATATCCGCGAGGTATCGGCAAAAGGCAGCTACTGGGAGAACGGCCGGTGGATTGAGACAGAGCCTATGGAAATCAAACGAGTTTATAATTTCCCTGAAATCGGAGAAAAGGATATGTATCTTCTGCATCATGAAGAAATCGAGTCTCTGGCATTGAACCTGAAAGGGATCAAGAGGATTCGTTTCTTTATGACCTTTGGTCAGAGTTATCTGACGCATTTAAAATGTCTGGAAAATGTAGGGATGACTTCCATTGAACCGATAGATTACAATGGGATGCAAATTGTGCCTTTACAGTTCTTAAAGGCAGTTTTGCCCGATCCGGCAAGTCTGGGTCCCAGGACAAAAGGAAAAACAAATATCGGATGTATTTTCCAGGGCATAAAAGATGGAAAGGAAAAGACGTATTATCTGTACAATGTTTGTGATCATCAGGAATGTTATAAGGAAGTTGGCTCACAGGCGATTTCGTACACTACAGGGGTACCGGCTATGATTGGGGCTATGCTGGTAATGAACGGTACCTGGCAGAAACCGGGGGTTTATAATGTGGAAGAATTTGATCCGGATCCGTTTATGGAAGCACTGAATAAGTGGGGGCTGCCATGGCAGGAGAGCTTTGGGCCGGATTTGGTGGAGTAAAGGTAACTTGGAGGGTAATTATGAATATAAATTTCGATACACGACAGTTAAATACACCATATTACGTGGTAGATGAAACTTTATTAATTCAAAATCTTAAGATTCTACGAGATGTGATGGACCGTTCCGGATGCAAGGTTCTACTGGCGCAAAAGGCATTTTCTATGTTTTCGCTTTATCCTTTGATTGGGAAATATCTGTCAGGGACAACCGCCAGCGGACTTTTTGAGGCAAAGCTTGGAAAGGAAGAGATGGGAGGGGAGACTCATATATTTTCTACTGCTTATCGGGAAGAAGAATTTGATGAAATACTGAAAATATGTGATCATATTATTTTCAATTCTTTTTCACAGTGGGAAATGTATAGGGATAAGGCAAAAAGAACGGATAAGCAGTTCGGCCTGCGCATCAATCCGGAATATTCGACTCAGGATCATGCCATCTATGATCCCTGTGCGGCGGGTTCCAGATTGGGAATCACCCTTGAAAATTTCAGACCTGGATTACTGGAAGGAATCAGTGGACTTCATTTCCATACATTGTGTGAGCAAAACAGCGATGATTTGGTAGAGACATTGAAAGTAGTAGAAGAAAAATTCGGAGAATATCTGCATCAGATGTCCTGGATAAATTTTGGCGGCGGTCATCATATAACCAGAGCGGATTATGATATAGATACATTGGTCCGGGTCATTTTGCATATGAAGGAAACTTATCAGGTAGAAGTATATCTTGAACCAGGGGAAGCTGTTGCCCTTAATTCGGGTTTTCTGGTGAGTTCTGTATTGGATATTGTAGAAAATGGAATTTCCATAGCAATTCTGGATACTTCGGCTGCGTGCCACATGCCGGATGTGTTGGAAATGCCTTACCGTCCCGGTATCGTTGGAGCCGGACAGCCTGGGGAGAAACCGTATACGTACCGGCTGGGAGGACCTACCTGTCTGGCAGGAGATATTATAGGTGATTATTCTTTTAGCAGACCATTGCGGATAGGGGATAGGTTGGTGTTTTGTGATATGGCAATTTATTCTATGGTGAAAAATAATACGTTTAACGGAATGAATCTGCCGTCTATTGCCATAGCTGATACAGAGGGAAGAGTTCGGCTGATTCGAAATTTTGGATATGAGGATTTTAAAATGCGGCTTTCGTAAAGCCGTGAATTTATGAACTAAGGTATTCTTCCTGTCATCCTGTTCAAACATGAGGTCAGCACAACTGATTTGCTCATTCTCCGACTTCCTTAATCAGACCAAGCACCACTTGAATATCCTTCGCAATCAGGCTGTGCATGGTATCCTTGTACCGCAGATAATTAATATCAGACACAGCCTTTTTGACAATTTCCCTTAAGTCCGACTTATATCTTACTACGTCAGATAATGCTGCAAGTGCCTGTCTTACTGCTGTCGGCTTTTCATCATTCAGAATGCGCAGAGCAGCATCTATGTTTTCATCAAGAATATTATCCCTATCCCACTTGGCTTGTTTGCAAAAAAGCCGGAAGCCACGAACTCGAAGCACATACTTGTCACTGTTTATCATGTTTACAAATTTTTCTGTATAAGCATAGATCAATCCTGTTTCATCTGATATTTTTTCCAGTTTCTGCAAGGCTTTATATGCTGCCGAAGTATCTTTGGCCTCCAGCATTTGAATAAGTGATGCAATGTCGGATGTATTCCTTTTATATCTCATAGGTATGTATCTTATGCCGCCGGTGATCTGTTCCGGGGCTGTATCCTCAAAGCCTAAATGATGATAGATTTCTTTGGCATATGGGGAGGAATGAACCGTTATTTCATCTGCTGCGCTCTGATCAAGCACGGTCTGAAACAGCATCTTTCCTATTCCCTTTCGGTGGTGCCGGCCGTCAACAAAAAATAATGCTATGTGACTGCCGTTATTTCTCGTTGCAATAACACCCACAATTGCATCGTTTTCATAAGCACCATATATTGAGAGGCTGCCAATATAGTCTTTATTGTATATTGCTGTCCTTTTAAATGTTTCAACACCTTCATCAGAATAATCAGGGGCCTCATACTGCATAAATACTCTCAGAACAAGCTCCAATGCATCTTTCGTTTCGTTTTCGTCAATTTTTCTAATGACCATCATGTGCGCCTCCTAACAAATGAATAATCTTAAAGCTACCGGATAAACGGAAAATTCTGATGCTTCTATAGCCCTTTTACCAGTTTCTCAATTCTTTTTATCTGTGCCGTAGAAAGTATCGGCTTTCTTTGATTTAAGGTTTCTATATAGATGATTTTATCTGATGAATCCACACAAATTGAAATACGTTCTGCATGTTGTGCAACCTCTTTAGGACGACATGTCTTTAAATGATGAATCAACTCAGGAAATATCTCTCTTTTATATTCTTCGTTTGCCCTGCACAACTTCGCAAAAACAGTCATACTGTTATCTACAGTGATGACACTTCCTGTTCTATAAGCATACTTCACTTTTTCTATTTGTGTATAGATTTCATCTGCTTTATAATCAGCTATCGCCGCTAACGCTGTCATACCTCCCCAAACAAGCCTGTTATTCTTCGATTCCAGTAATGAAAGGAACTCCGTAACATAATCTGCAATTAACAGTGGCTTCCTATTACCTGTTTCATATAGGACTTTTATGCAGTCATTGGCTATCGCCTTTTTTTGTTTTAAGCCGTTTACAATTTCAGCTATCCCTTTCTTATCTTCATGCAGCACTAAATACTGTGCTAATTCAATATTGGGCACTTCATCATTTCGTCCCAAATTACATGCCAGTCTTTCTAACATAAATTCACCCCATTATTTTTTATGCCTGTAGATTCTTTGCTTATCTTACCAAAGTATTAAAATAATCTTTTACCTTTTGCCTCACAAGAATAGCTGATTTTCCATCATCGTACTATTCATTTCCACTTATATAAGGTTATTATATCAAATCATCATTCAAAAATATAGTATTGAATTTAAGAATTATTGCAGAAGTTCTCTGCAAGCACCTTGCAGGTGATGTGTTTGAGTGTTATTCTAATTGGTGCTGCCTGGCGTAAATATGCCCCATTTATAGGAGTAAGGTTGACAAAATAAAAATCCACTGTTATGATTCTTATAGAGCAAAGGCGTTCTGAGCGTATTCAGAGTGCCTTTTTTAAAATCATAATACCAAAAAGAAAGGAAAATGCATATGAAATACACAAAGCAGGATATATTCAGATTAGTAGAGGAAGAGGACGTAGAATTTATACGTCTGCAGTTTACCGATATATTTGGTACTTTAAAAAACATTGCAGTTACTTCCAGCCAACTGGAAAAGGTATTGAATAACCAATGTATGTTTGATGGATCTGCCATTGAGGGCTTTGCAGGTATGGAAGAAACAGATATGTATCTGCGCCCGGATTTAGATACCTTTGTGATCTTTCCATGGCGTCCCCAGCAGGAAAAAGTGGCAAGACTGATCTGCGATATATACCGCCCTGACGGAAGCCCCTTTGAAGGGAGTCCCAGATATATTTTGAAAAAGGTGTTAAAAGAAGCAGAAGATATGGGGTATGGATTTGATGTTGGGCCGGAATGTGAGTTTTTCATTTATCATACCGATGATGACGGTCAGCCTACTACAGTGACTCATGAAAAAGCAGGATACTTTGATTTAGGTCCGTTGGATCTGGGCGAAAATGCAAGACGTGACATGGTATTAACGCTGGAGGACATGGGATTCGAAATTGAAGCATCCTACCATGAAGCGGCACCGGCACAGCATGAAATCGATTTTCGTTATGATGATGCACTTTCTACTGCAGATAATATCATAACGTTTAAACTGGCAGTAAAGACAGTTGCAAAACTTCATGGTCTGCATGCCAGCTTTATGCCCAAACCCACAGAAGGGACTTCCGGTTCCGGCATGCATACAAATATGTCTCTATCGAAAGATGGTAAAAATGTCTTTGCAGATAAGTCTGATGCACTTGGAATGAGCCGGGAAGCATATTATTTTATTGGAGGACTGATGAGACATATTAAGGGAATGGCGGCAATTACAAATCCTTTGGTAAATTCCTATAAGCGTCTGGTACCGGGATATGATGCACCGGTTTATATAGCCTGGTCAGCCAAAAACCGCAGTCCGCTGATTCGTATTCCCACGGCCAGAGGAGAAGGGACACGGGTGGAGCTTCGGTGTCCGGATTCTTCGGCAAATCCTTATCTGGTATTGGCAGTATGCCTGGCAGCCGGTCTGGATGGTATTAAAAATCATATTATGCCGCCTGCAAGTATGGATCAAGATATATTAAAAATGACAGACGAACAGAAGAAAAAAGAGGGAATCACATCTCTTCCGGGTAATCTGCTGGAAGCAATTTCCGCCATGGAGCAGGATGAGTTTGTAAGAGGCGTGTTGGGAGAGCGTATCAGTGATTTTTATATACATGCGAAGAAGGAAGAATGGATGAAGTATAGTCAGCATGTTTCTAACTGGGAAATTGAACAATATTTGTATAAAATATAATCCTTACTGCGAAATACCTAAAAAAAAATTTGAGCAGGAGGTGATGGATTGGCAAATGTAATTGTAGCATTTCCAAAGTTAGAAGATGCGAAAAACATAAGAAATTTACTGGTGAGAAATGGCTATCATGTGCCTGGAGTATGCACCAGCGGGGCACAGGCGCTTCAGTTTGCTGACCGGTATGAAAACGGGATTGTAATTTGCGGCTATAAATTAACGGATATGCTGTACACAGATTTACATAAATACCTGCCGAAACAGTTTCAATTGCTTTTGATAGCGTCACAGCACGTACTGAGCTGCTGCCGCAACAATGATGTCGTATGTCTGGAGCTGCCCATCAAAGTCTACGATCTGGTCAACACATTGGAAATGATGATTGCCGCAAATGCAAGGAAACGTAAAAAACAAAGAGCAAAGCCAAAAGAACGCGGAGCGGAAGAGAAAAAAATCATTGAAGATGCGAAAAAGCTGCTTATGGAACGAAACAATATGAGCGAGGAAGAAGCCCACCGCTACCTGCAGAAATGCAGTATGGATAGTGGGAACAGTCTGGTGGAGTCGGCGCAGATGGTTTTCAGCCTGATGAAATTTTAGTTTTTATTCCCACAGGCAATGAGCCAGGTGCAGGACTGTTTTTCTCCTGGATTTGGCGAATGCTGCGAGGGTCAAATACCCCGCAGCTCGCTGCAGACATTTGACTTGAAATACATTTATGATATAATGTTAATAACTGGCTTATCAGTCAGAGGCAAGCGAACGTTGTAGTATAGGTAACGTCACAAATCATTGCCGTTACCGATAGCTATAGTTATCATGTAAAAGGAGACAGAAAATATGAAATTCACAAAAATGCAGGGCATTGGAAATGATTATGTCTATGTGAACTGTCTGCAGGAAACAGTTCCTGATCCGGGGCAGACCGCCATAAAAGTCAGTAACCGACACTATGGCATAGGCTCCGATGGTTTAATTTTAATAAAGCCATCCAAGGTGGCGGATTTTGAAATGGATATGTACAATGCGGATGGATCTCAGAGTGCCATGTGCGGAAATGGGATACGCTGCGTTGCAAAATATGTATATGATTATGGGCTGACGGATAAGCTAAACATCAGTGTGGATACAAAGAGCGGCATCAAATACCTGGACCTCACAGTAAAAAATGGAAAAGTGGTGCTTATTACGGTAGATATGGGTGAACCGGAATTAAAATCAGGTAACATTCCGATTATATCCGGGAAAGATAAGGTCATAATGGAGCCGATTGAGATAGATGGAGTTACTTACCGGATGACGGGAGTGTCTATGGGAAATCCTCATGCGGTCGTGTTTATTGAAAATGTAAAAGAGTTGGATATAGAAAAAATTGGTCCCCAATTTGAACATCATTCCTTTTTCCCGGAACGCATCAATACGGAATTTGTGAAAGTACTGGATGAACACACCGTGGAAATGCGTGTATGGGAACGCGGCTCAGGTGAAACACTGGCATGTGGTACCGGAGCCTGTGCGGTGGCGGTGGCTTCTGTCATAAACGGCTTTGTAAAAGATGAAGTGATTGTGAAATTATTGGGTGGTGACTTGAAAATTTATTGGAACAGAGAAGAAAACAAGGTATATATGACAGGTCCGGCAGCCGTAGTATTTGAAGGCGAGATCAGTCTTTAGAGCGTGCAGATTGGTGCAATGAATTTTCAAACACGCTATAGGAGTAGGAGGACAGTATGTTTAAAATTAACGACAATTATTTAAAATTACCCGGCAGCTATTTATTTTCAACCATTGCAAAAAAAGTTGCTGCCTATTCGGAAGCGAATCCGGATAAACAAATCATCCGGCTGGGCATTGGTGATGTTACACAGCCTCTGGCGCCGGCGATCATTGAATCCCTTCATCGTGCTGTAGATGAAATGTCAAAGGCAGAAAGCTTTCATGGATATGCACCGGATCTGGGATATGAATTTCTGAGAACCGCCATTGCCAGGAATGACTATGCAGACCGGGGGTGTGATATTTCTGCAGATGAAATCTTCGTATCCGATGGTGCGAAATGTGATTCCGGAAACATTCAGGAAATCTTCAGTACAAATAATAAAATTGCGGTATGCGACCCGGTATACCCCGTTTATGTAGACACCAATGTAATGGCAGGCAGGACGGGGACCTATGATTCCGTTTCCGAAACATGGAGTGACGTTATCTATATGCCTTGTATCGAAGAGAATAATTTTGCACCGGAACTTCCGAAAGAAACTCCGGATCTGATATATCTCTGCTTTCCGAATAATCCCACAGGATCAACAATATCAAAAGACCAACTTCAGATTTGGGTAGATTATGCAAACAGGGCAGGAGCAGTCATCATCTATGATGCAGCCTACGAAGCATATATTTCAGAGGCAGACGTTCCCCATTCCATTTATGAATGCGAAGGCGCAAGAACCTGTGCGATAGAGCTGCGCAGCTTCTCAAAGAACGCAGGTTTTACAGGTGTACGTCTTGGATTTGCCGTTGTTCCAAAAGATATCAAATGTGGAGAGGTGTCACTGCATTCTCTATGGGCAAGACGCCATGGCACAAAGTATAATGGAGCACCTTATATTGTACAGCGGGCAGGAGAAGCTGTTTATTCTAAGACAGGGAAATCCCAGATCAGGGAGCAGGTGGCCTACTATATGAAAAATGCCGGGATCATCTATGAAGGTTTGAAGAATATGGGCTTTACAGTATCAGGTGGAGTAAATGCTCCTTATATATGGCTGAAAACACCGGATAAAATGACATCCTGGGAGTTTTTTGACTATTTGTTGGAAAATGCCAATGTGGTTGGTACACCCGGATCCGGATTCGGTCCCAGTGGAGAAGGATATTTCAGGCTTACTGCTTTTGGAAGTTATGAAAATACGTTGGCAGCAATGGAAAGAATAAAGGCTTTATAGTTTCAATTGCGATAAACCGCAAAGGAGAGAACATGAAAGATACCGTAATAGCCATAACGGCAGCCAGTTACAGCGGCAATAAAGGAGCAGCAGCCATGCTGCAGAGTTCTATACAGCAATTGTATGACAGATACGGGGACAGACTTAAAATTTATCTGATGTCCGTATACCCTGATGAAGATAAGGAACAGATCCCATGGGACTTTATTGAGATCGTATCATGTAAGCCACAGCAGCTGATGTTTATTGCTTTTCCATTGGCAGTTTTATACCGCATTCTGAAATGGTGTCCGCCGGTAAAGAGGCTTTTAGAGAAGAATAGTATAATAAAGGCATATTCCAAAACCGACTTAGTATTGGATGAAGCAGGGATCTCTTTTGTGGACAGCAGAGGATTTATTATGAATACCTATGCTTTTATATCCGGAGCAGTACCAATGCTTGTCGGTACCCCAGTTGCAAAATATTCTCAGGCCCTTGGCACATTTCAATCATTTACAAACAGAACCCTGGCTAAAATATTGCTGCCTAAAATGAAGCTGATCTGCGCAAGAGGGCAGAAGACTTATGATAATCTAAAGTCCATCGGTATTGAGAAGAATGTGAAACTATGCGCCGACGGAGCTTTTACCATGAAAGACAGCAGGAAATGGGATGACGAAGTGAATCGAATATGCAGTCAGGATTCTTTCTATAATGATAATGTAGTTGCACTTTCCATTAGTTCTGTTGTACAAAAGAAATGTCAATCTCTGAATATAGATTATAAAAATACGATGATTGATTTTATTGAATATTTGAACAAGAAAGGCTATTCGGTTTTACTGATTGCGAATGCCGCAAGGATAAATAGTCAGAAATTCAGAAATAATGATTTGCCCATCTGTGATGAAGTTTATGATGGTGTAAAAAACAAGAACCTGGTACGCTGGTATCATAAGGAAATGGATGCGGAAGAGATACGTGCATATATCAGTAAATGCCGTTTTCTTGTTGCATCACGTTTTCATGCAATGATTGGGGCATTAGAGAAAAAAGTACCTGTTTTATTGATTGGATGGAGTCATAAATATCAGGAAGTATTAGATATGTTTAACCTGGGACAGTATGCGATTGATTTCTCCAACTTAAATGTAAACTCTTTGATTTTAGAATTCGAAAAATTTGTAAAAGCAGAAGATACAATTATAGAAAATATTAATGTAAACTATGATAAAGTAATGAAAAGTTCAGGTAATAATATCAAGTATGTAAGTGAACATATAGTTGCTGTAATAGAAAAACCTAAACGCTGTCATTCTGAGCATTAACGAAGAATCTTACCCTCGCTGGAAAGATCCTTCGCTTCGCTCAGGATTGGCAAATTCTATAGCAGTTGAATTCCATGGGCAAGCGTTTCACTTACCGTTTCTTCCGGCCACAGTGAAACCTGCACTTCTCCAATGTGAGCTTTATGAAGATAGAACATACAGATACGTGACTGCCCGATGCCGCCCCCGATTGTATAGGGAAGTTCTTTGTTCAGAATCGCCTTTTGGAAAGGTAATTCTATCCTGTCTGTACAGCCTGCGGTTTCCAACTGTTTTTTCAGCGCTTCTTCATCTACCCGGATTCCCATAGAGGAGAGTTCAAGGGCAATATCCAAAACCGGATAATAAACAATGATATCACCATTCAGGCTCCAATCATCATAATCCGGAGCCCGACCGTCATGTTTTTCCCCTGAAGCCAGTGCGCCTCCAATCTGCATAATGAAGACTGCGCCTTTTAATTTTGCTATATTATATTCACGCTCTTTCGGTGTACAGTTCGGATACATATCTTCCAGTTCCTGAGCGGTGATAAAGAAAATCTCTTTCGGTAGTATTTCTTCTATATAATCATATTCAATGGACATATATTTTTCTGTTTTTTTCAATGCTTTATAAACAGTACGAACGGTATCCATCAATGTTTCCGCGGTACGTTCTTCTTTCAAAATGATCTTTTCCCAATCCCACTGATCCACATAGATAGAATGAATGTTATCCGTATCTTCATCCCGCCGGATCGCGCTCATGTCGGTATATAGTCCTTCGCCGTGGGCAAAGCCGTATTTTTTAAGCGCAAAGCGTTTCCATTTTGCCAGTGAATGTACGATTTCGGCAGTAACTCCCTCCTGTTCCTTAATATCAAAGCTGACCGGGCGTTCCACCCCATTTAAATTGTCATTCAAACCGGATTCCGGTGTAACGAAAAGGGGAGCGGATACACGCAGCAGGTTTAAGCGTTCGGAAAGTGACTTCTGAAAGAAATCCTTAACCGTCTTGATCGCTACCTGAGTGTCATGCAGGTTTAATTGAGATTTATAGCCTTCTGGAATCATTAAATGGTTCATGGTATACTCCTTTAATTATAGTTATGAAATTTCTGTTTTTAACAGTATAACATTAATTCAATGAAAATGCCAAAAAAAATTAAATACAAAAAGCAGCATAAAGTGGAACCGTCTTTTTCTTGTCCTCAAAGCCAAAGTTTTTAGCCGAAAGTTTTATCGCATATTTAGGATTATGTGTATTCATATATACTTTCAGGCTTTTGGCCTTTACATTATCAGCACTTTTAACTTCAATTGGGATAATGTCTCCGTCACGTTGAATAATAAAATCGACCTCTGCCCCTCGGGCAGACTCCCAGTAGTAAGTTGTATATCCGTTCAGGTTGAGTTGAAAGTTTACGTAGTTTTCAACCATACCGCCTTTGTAATTATTTAACTCTGGTGACATATAAAGAATATCTTCTGCAATGATTTCCTTTTTGGCGTTTAGCAGCCCCATATCGGAAACATAGATTTTGAAGGCATCAATGTTGCGGTAATTTTCAAGTGGTTTCATGATTTGTTCTACTTTGTATACCTGAGAGACAATTCCGGAAAGCGTCAGCCATTCGATAGCATTCTCGAATTCAGCTGCACGTCCTCCTTTTTTAATGAGTTTATATTGAAATCTGGTATTCTTTTTAGAAAGCTGTACTGTAATATTATCATAGGTGAGCCTGGTTTTTTTGATTTCATTTCCGCTATTGTACTTGCTCATATCATTCAGGTAGCTTTGCAGTATCATATCCTGTGTATGACGCACAAGAATATAATCTTTCGTTTCAAGGAATTTGCTGACGCATTCAGGCATTCCACCTACCACAAGATATTTTCGGTAATACTCCATCGCCATATCATGAAGCGCAGAAGGCAGCGGCTTATCCTCATGGAAACAGGTCTTTATTTGTGATAAGAGATCATCTTCGTTACAGGCGAGCAGGAACTCTTCCATATCCATGGGATAGAGAGTCTTTATATCTACTTTTCCAACGGGGAAAGAAAACTGCTGCCGGTTTACTGCAACGCCCAAAAGGCTTCCAGCCGCGATAATATGATAATCAGGAGCATTCTCGCAAAAATATTTGAGAGAAGTCAATGCCCGTTCGCAAAGCTGTATTTCATCAAATATAATAAGAGTTTTCCCCCTAATTATGGTTTGATTAGCAATTCGCGATAAGATCGGGATTAAATAGTCGGGGCTAATATTCTCGTCAAAAGTTGAGGAGAGCTTTGGTGTGGTTTCAAAATTGAAGTAAGCGACATTCTCATAATGAATACGTCCAAACTCCAAAACGGAATAAGTTTTGCCTACCTGCCTTGCGCCCTGCAATATAAGCGGTTTACGGTATGGATTTTCTTTCCATTGCTTTAGGAAATGCTGGATTTTTCGAAACATGAAACGGACCTCCTTTCGTATTATAATTAAAGTATAACACGCAATCGTGTAATAATCAATGGATTAATCGAAAATTTAAACATTAAATAACAGGATTAAATGAAAATTACTGCATTAAATCACGGGAAAGGAAATATATATAAAGAATAAAACATTTTATACAGGCAGTGGCTGGTAAATCCCGGGACGGCCCTATTCTGCCTTATTATTGTCAGTACATGGACCAGTGTGGGCTATTACATGATTATCTGCCTGGCCGGCCTTTCCTCTGTTCCTGATTCTATTATTGAAGCAGGAGCATTAGATGGAGCTACAGGGTTTAAGAAAATCTGGTTTTTATATATTCCCATGCTCTGGGATCCTGTTAAAATGTCTGTCATTATGGTAATTACAGGAGTGCTTAAGATCTTTGATACGGTATATATCTTAACACCTTCCGGGGGAACGAATAACTCCACCATTGTACCGTCACTATTAATGTACAACGAAGCGTATCGTTATAGTAACTATGGAACCGGAAGCGCGATTGCGTCCGTTATATTCGTGCTAAGCATAGCAGTTTCCGTATTCAGCCTAAAACTTATGAATAGGCGGGAGAAAATAGAATATTGATTGTTTAGCCGGATAGATAGGAGTTCTATGAGAAAAAAAATCAGGAAAAAACATTCCTTGAAATATAAAATTGGATTTATCATATTTCTTGCAGCCGCAGTAATAAATGCATACCCTTTGGTGTTCTCCATTTTTTGTTCCTTTAAAGGAAATTTGGAAATATTTAATTCTTTTACAGCCCTTCCAAAACAACTAAAATTTGAGAACTATATCACCGCATGGAGAGTCGGCAATATCGGGAAATATTTTCTCAATACAATGACTCTTGCAGCAGGGACACTTATTATTGCCGGCTTGCTGGGTGCGCTGGCATCCTATATACTTGCCAGGTTTAAGTTTAAAGGAAAATCTTTCGTCTATTTATTCTTTATTTCAGGGATGATGATACCGGTTCAGTCGGTGCTGATTCCATTGTCATACATATTTGGGAAGATAGGAATGACGAATAATTATCTAATGCTCATTCTGCTGTATTCTGCATTTTGCTTTCCGATGACTGTTTTGATGCTTACAGGTTTTATGAACAGTATTCCTGAAGAGTTGGAAGAATCTATGATTATAGACGGCGCGAATGTATTTCAAGTATTTACAAAAATGATACTCCCCCTTTCTAAACCTGGAATAATAAGCGCTTCCATCTTTAATTTTATTCAGGTATGGAATAACTTACTATTTCCACTTGTATTTATTACAGATAAAAATAAAGGAACCATTTCCATGGGATTGTTATCCTTCTTCGGAGAGTATAGTACCAATTACAGTGCTTCAATGGCTGGAATCTGCCTTACGACTATTCCTGTAATTATTGCTTATGTATTATTTCAGGATAAGATTGAAAACGGATTAATAAGCGGTGCTGTGAAGGGCTAATATGCCGGAAGTTATCAGGCAAGCATGTATTTCAGCAAGCTATGCCCTCTGCTGCGTACGTCACACAATCTAAAGTTAACTGTTTAGAATTTAAAATTTTTTTAATATCCCCCCTTGCAATGCCCAAATGAATATGATAGAATGCAATAATATAATAAATGCATAGAAAGAGACTCTTGTTACGGAAACTTGACAGGAATACGGCGTCACCGACTGAGAGCGCTGTTTAAGGGAACGGACAAATAGGGAACACTCTGGAGCAGATTGGCTGAATAAGAAATATGAGAGTAGGTCAATACGTAGCACGCGTTAAGTGTGAGAGAGGTAAGTGCAGTGATGCATTTGCAATGCGGGTGGTACCGCGGGTTAATAAAATGATCCGTCCCGGAATATAAATATTCCGGGACTTTTTTGCGTGCAAGCATTGAGCCAATAATTTTTGTATGAAGTAATTTTGGAGGTGCGCTTAGCGGAGTAGATGAGACCCGGAATTCTAAAAACTGTCGCAAAGGTGCGATTACAGACGTATGTATACGCCTGCTTTCTGATACCTTGCGGCAGTTTTCACTATAATAAGCGATTTAAGCTATAAAGAAATGGAGGGTGCAAAATGGAATTTTTAGAAGGTGTAATGAAAAAAGAAACTTTAGAAATCGGAGAATTACTGAAAGAGGATATGACAGGCAAGATGGTAAAAATAAATGGAGCTGTCCATACCATTCGCGATATGGGAGACATTGCGTTTGTGGTACTTCGCAAACGTGACGGTCTGCTTCAGTGTGTTCTTGAAGAGGGAAACTTAAAATTTAATTTGAAGGAATTGAAAGAAGCTGCTACGATAGAAGTAAAAGGCATCATAGAGAAAGAACAACGCGCACCTCACGGTATCGAGATGCACATACGGGATATACGTATTTTAAGTGAGCCGGAAGAACCGATGCCGCTGGCAATTTCCAAATGGAAGCTAAACACTTCCCTGGAAGCAAAATTAAATATGCGTCCGATTTCTCTGCGCAATCTGCGGGAACGAGCCAAGTTTAAAATACAGGAAGGAATTGTAAAGGGATTTCGTGATTTTCTGTATCAGGAAGGCTTTACCGAAATCAGGACTCCCAAAATCGGAGCAAAAGGAGCGGAAGGCGGCTCCAATATTTTTAAGCTGGATTATTTCCACAGACCGGCGGTACTGGCGCAGAGCCCACAGCTCTACAAACAGATGATGGTTGGTGTATTTGACCGGGTATTTGAAACAGCGCCGGTATTTCGGGCAGAGAAGCATAATACGAAAAGACACTTGAATGAATATACCAGCCTGGATTTTGAAATGGGATATATTGAAGGCTTTGAGGATATCATGGAAACAGAAACAGGATTCCTGCAATATACGATGAAATTGCTGGAAAAGGAATATGCAAAAGAACTGAAAATGCTGGATGTCGTTTTGCCAGATACAGAACGGATTCCCGTCGTACGTTTTGATGAGGCAAAACAGATGGTTTCTGAGAAATACCGGAGAAATATGAAGAATCCATTTGATTTAGAGCCGGAAGAGGAAGTTTTAATCAGCGAATTGTTTAAAGAAGAGCATGATGCAGACTTTGTCTTTGTCACACATTATCCATCCAAAAAGCGTCCTTTCTATGCCATGGATGATCCGGAGGACAGCAGATTTACATTGAGTTTTGATCTGCTGTTCAGGGGCATGGAAATCACCACGGGAGGTCAGCGGATTCATGACTGTCAGATGCTTCTGAAAAAAATATCTGACCGCGGCATGACGACTGAAGGATTAGAACAATATCTGGATACGTTTAAATACGGTATGCCGCCCCATGGAGGATTAGGCATTGGACTGGAACGGCTTACCATGAAGCTGCTGGGAGAAGACAATGTGCGGGAGACGACGCTGTTCCCAAGAGATATGAGCCGTCTGGAACCGTAAGCAGAGGGTAAATGATAAATTATTTTAGAAAGGAAAGGTAAGATGTTATGTCAGAGAGAATCAATGATGAAATGATCGAGTATGTTGGGATTTTAGCAAAGCTGGAACTGTCAGATGAGGAAAAAGAGCAGGCGAAGAAAGATATGGGCCGCATGCTGGATTATATTGATAAATTAAATGAACTGGATACGGAGGGTGTGGAACCAATGTCTCATATATTTCCGGTAAATAATGTATTTCGGGAAGATATAGTGGTAAATGGAAATGATAGAGACCATATATTGGAAAATGCGCCTGCAGACAAAGAGGGTATGTTTAAAGTTCCAAAAACGGTAGAATAGAATCAACGACAGCCCATACTAATAAGTAAATGAAGGGAGAAAGAAATTGAACATCTTAAATTTAACCGCAGCAGAGCTGGGAAAAAAGATAAAAGAAAAAGAAGTTAGCGCAGCGGAGGCTGTCCGGGCATTGCTTACACAAATACGGCTGTTAGATGGCGACATCAATGCATATGTGACCATTGATGAAGAAGGGGCATTGAAACGTGCCCGGGAAGTGCAGAGACTCATCGACGACGGCGCGTTGAAAGGACCCCTGGCAGGTGTCCCGGTGGCTATTAAGGATAATATGTGCATAAAAGGCATGCGAACGACCTGCAGTTCTAAAATATTAGATACGTTCCATCCGAGCTATACGGCAGAGGCTGTTTTAAATCTGGAAAAGGCAGGAGCAGTCATTCTCGGAAAAACCAATATGGATGAGTTTGCCATGGGAAGCACCACCGAAACATCTGCATACGGAGTGACCAGAAACCCATGGAATAAGAATCACGTACCGGGTGGTTCCTCCGGCGGTTCCTGTGCAGCAGTAGCAGCCAATGAGTGTTTTTATGCACTGGGATCCGATACAGGAGGCTCCATCCGTCAGCCCAGTTCTTTTTGCGGAGTGACCGGAATAAAACCAACGTATGGTACGGTATCACGTTATGGATTGATCGCCTATGGCTCTTCTCTGGACCAGATCGGTCCGATTGCGAAAGATGTAACAGATTGTGCCATAATCCTGGAAACGATTGCCTCTTATGATAAAAAGGACAGTACCTCCGTTAAACGGGAGGAGTATGATTTTACTTCTGCTCTGGTCGACGATGTAAAGGGGATGCGCATCGGTATACCAAAAGATTATCTGGGAGAAGGGCTGGATAGTGAAGTAAAAGATGCAATATTAAAAGCTGCCGCAGTACTGGAGGAAAAAGGTGCGGTTGTAGAGCAATTTGATTTGAATCTGGCAGAATATGCAATTCCTGCGTACTATGTAATTGCTTCAGCGGAAGCCAGCTCGAACCTGTCTCGCTTTGACGGGGTAAAATACGGTTATCGTGCCCCGGAATTTGAGGGGCTTCATCAGATGTACAAAAGAAGCCGGTCCGAAGGATTTGGAGAAGAGGTAAAACGCCGTATTATGCTTGGCTCTTTCGTATTGAGTTCGGGATACTATGATGCCTATTATCTAAAAGCACTGCGGACAAAGGCATTAATTAAACAGGCCTTTGACAAAGCGTTCGAAACGTATGATGTAATTCTGGGTCCGGCGGCCCCCACGACTGCACCAGAACTTGGCGAGAGCCTGCAGGATCCATTGAAAATGTATCTGGGAGACATTTATACAATATCCGTAAATCTGGCTGGCCTGCCGGGAATGAGCGTACCCTGCGGCAAAGATTCCAATGGACTTCCCATTGGACTTCAGCTGATAGGTAATTGTTTTCAGGAGAAAACGATCATACGTGCTGCATACAGCTATGAACAGTCAAGGACTTATGAAGCACCGGAAATGATAAAGAAAGGAGGGAATGATGGTGAGTAAACAATACGAAACGGTTATTGGACTGGAGGTTCATGTAGAATTAGCAACAAAATCAAAAATTTTCTGTGCCTGTTCCACAGAGTTTGGAGGAGCGCCCAATACCCATACGTGCCCGGTATGTACCGGAATGCCGGGTTCCCTTCCCGTGTTAAACAAACAGGTGGTGGAATATGCATTGGCAGTAGGATTGGCAGCCAACTGCAGGATTAACCAATATTGTAAATTTGACAGAAAGAATTATTTCTATCCGGATAATCCGCAGAATTATCAGATTTCCCAATTATATCTTCCGATTTGCCATGATGGAGGAATCGAAATTGAAACGGCTGCGGGAAAGAAAATAATTGGCATTCATGAAATCCATATGGAAGAAGATGCCGGAAAGCTGATCCATGACAATTGGGAAGACTGCTCACTGGTGGATTATAACCGAAGCGGTGTTCCGCTGATTGAGATTGTGTCAGAGCCGGATATGAGGGATGCAAAAGAAGTCATTGCATATCTGGATAAGCTTCGAATAATCATTCAATATCTGGGAGCTTCGGACTGTAAGCTGCAGGAAGGCTCTATGAGAGCCGATGTCAATCTGTCAGTAAGAGAAGCCGGGTCTGATCGGCTGGGTACCAGAACGGAAATGAAAAACCTGAATTCTTTTAAAGCAATTGCACGGGCGATAGAAGGAGAACGTGCCCGTCAGATAGAACTGCTGGAAGAGGGAAAAGCGGTTATTCAGGAGACCAGAAGATGGGATGATAACAAAGAATCTTCTTATGCAATGCGCTCCAAGGAAGATGCTCAGGATTACCGGTACTTTCCGGATCCGGATTTAGTGCCTGTTATGATCAGCGATGAGTGGCTGCAGGAAATCCGGGATAAACAGCCGGAGCTGCGAACCGAGAAACTGGCACGGTATAAGAAAGAATTTGACATCCCGGATTATGATGCAGGTATCATCACCGGATCTAAAAGACTAGCGGATATATTTGAAGCAACCACAGCCATATGTGGGAAACCAAAAAAAGTTTCCAACTGGCTGATGGTAGAAACCTTGAGACTCTTAAAAGAAGAAAATATGGAGCCGGAAGACATACGGTACTCGCCGGAGAACCTTGCGAAGCTAATTAGTCTTACAGAGGCAGGGACGGTCAACAGTTCAATAGCAAAAGAAATCTTTGAAGCGATGTTCCATGAGAATATAGATCCGGAACAATATGTGGAAGAAAAAGGTCTGAAAACCGTTCATGATGAAGCTGAACTGCAGGGA
>Ga0153953_1000152_pt1 | contig 20884 bp, 21 predicted proteins | sample TSNJ037MetaG_FD_104718 | JGI IMG/M metagenome (GOLD analysis project Ga0153953, IMG submission 104718) | Attine ant fungus gardens microbial communities from New Jersey, USA - TSNJ037 MetaG | ecosystem: Host-associated > Fungi > Mycelium > Unclassified | place: USA: New Jersey, Wharton State...
CAATGTCAAAGTGGATATTCGGAATCCGCTCCGCTTAAAAGCAGGGGATACCTTCCGTAAGGTTATAAAACAGTGCGGATCTTTTCCGGATACCGGTGTTCCGTGCTGATCAGCCGAATGCCGGACTGTTCCAGTTCTGCTGCCTGCCGGAGAACCTTCTCTGTGATCTGCTCACCTGGTGCCAGTATAGGTATCCCTGGCGGATAGGCGTAGAGGAATTCCTGGGAAATGCAGAAAGCAGACTCGGTAAAGGACTTCCACTCGCCAGGTAACGATAGCGCGTCAGCGGGGAGACATACAGGTTGAACGCTTTTTTCTGCTGGCGAAAAGCAGAGGATTGGGGTTTCCGTGGCTTCTAATCTGCCGTCAATCTCCAGCAGCGCAAATGCCAGCCGGTCAAAGCCTTCCTCCGTATCGCAAATGCTGGTCATAGCAATGGCATAGTCGACCGAGGCCATCTCTAGTTGAATTTTATATTCCTTTAGAAGCACGTCCATTAATGCACTGCCAGTCAGCCCGGTTCCACGGCAGGAAATCACCAGCTTTCCGGGGTCATGGTCAAATAGTTCTTGCGGCAGATTACCGGTGCTTTTTTTAAAAAGGCGTAAGGCTTTTAAGGTTTCTATTTTTTTGTAAAAATTCACTAGCCTCTGATGATAGGCTTCAAATAGCTTGTTTCCTTGCTCTTCCAGTATAGAAATGCAACGGTCGGCACTAAGCATTAATAGGTAGGATGGGCTGCTGGTCTCTAGCATAGACAGTGTACGAACCAGCGCACCTGCGTCTGCATAAGAACCTCCTACATGAACAATCGCTGTCTGAGTAAAAGCCGGAAGCGTCTTATGCAGGCTCTGCACCACCAGGTCAGCCCCTTGCTGCAATGCATTCTTTGGAAATAATGGGCTCAGCCCCAAATGGGCGCCGTGAGCCTCGTCTACCAGCAACGGAATCTGACAGCGGTGAGCAATCTCGGCAATCGTCCCAATATCCGACAGCACCCCTTCATAGGTAGGAGACGTCACCACCACTAGCCGGATATCCGGGTAAGCCTTCAACGCCCGCTCTACTGCTCCTGGTGAAATACTCCCCTGAATACCAAAACTTTCCTCCACCTCCGGAAACAGATAAATCGGCGACAAGCCCCCCAGTACCAGTGCATTATACACAGACTTATGGCAGTTCCGCGCAACCAGTACCTGGTCTCCCCGGCAGGTATGGGATAAAATCGCTGCCAATAACCCGGCTGTACTTCCCCCCACCGTATAGAAGCTCCTCTGGCTGCCATACAGCCGGGATGCCCTGGCCATAGATTCCTCCAAGGTTCCTCCCTGTCCCGGATTCGCACGAGCTTCATGAAGGTCATCCAGGCCCTCCACCTCCGTATAATCCAGGCCATAGGGATTGGTCAGACTCATCATCACCGTATTCCGTTTATGGCCAGGCATATGCATCGGGTAAATGTCCTGCCGGTTATATTGTTGTAAATGCTGTTCCAGATTCATGGGACCTCCTGCCAAAAGGTATCTTCTTTAGGTATATTCATGGTAATACCAGCTACTTAAATTGTCAAGATTTGAAAAAACTAATCCATTTCTACACCGTGGACCATAGATGAATTCGTCCTTTTCCTCAAGGTCATCCAATCACTACCCCGGCCACTACCCCTATCAGAATCCCCATCCCCACTGTCACTCCCCATCGCAGCCAGCGGACAGAGTTCAACATTTCTTTGGAAACACCCATGAAATAAAGCCGGTTATACACTGCCGCATCTCTCAGATTACGGTACTTTTCCTGATAATACAGAACCACTCCGGCCACTCCCAGAAAGACCAGTCCTGCTGCTCCCTTCCGGTACAGCCCGGTCTCCAAAGAGGAATCTTCCTCCCCTGGGTCCTGCAGAGAAATGCCGATGCCGGACAGCTGAGACATTAGGGACGCCTGAACCTCAGAATTCTCCATGCGTATCCAGATCGTGCAAGACGGATCTCTGGAGTCATTCTCATTTCCCATCACCCCGCGCTGGCTAAGGCTTACATACGCCCATGGCTCTTCCTTTCCATCCTGCAGAATACCGCAGATCCGCACATTGGTCCTCTCTTCTCCCAGACGCCAGAATACGCGCTGGGTCAGCCAGTCTATTTCCTTATCTTTCGGCAGGTGCTCCTTTTTTGAATTCTGAAAGGCCTTTAATGCCGCTTCGTTCACTACCAGATACGGCATCGCTGTCGTCTCCGGATATGCGTCACCCTGAATCCAATCCCCTTGCAGGTAATCCGCTCCTACGGAAATCAGGCAAATTTCCGCAGAATACTCCTCCCACAAAAGCGTCCCTTGGCTTTCGATCAACTGACCGGCGTTTAAGACGCCCTCCATCTGCCTTACCTGGTTCAGAATTGTCTCCGGCTGACCCTGGGATAACTCCGCCAGACTCTCGCAAGGCTGCGCTCTCTTCGTAAGGATCGCCCCATAAGATTTACTTGCCAGAACCAAACCGGCCACCCCAATGGCAAAACACAGCACCGCGAACCATTTCCCCGGCCCGGTCATGGTCTTCCAAGCCAGATAAAATCTTCCCTTCATAGGCGGTCTACCTTTCTCCGTCTTTCTGCCCCATCCGGTATCTGCGAATTAAATAGGCTGAAACTCCCATCAATATAACCGCTCCAACACCCACGGCAATCCACCACTGACCGGTGTTTACTCCATCCGCTTCCGCTACCGGCGTACTCGCCTGAATCACCAGCTCCTGGATGTCCGTCTGGAAAAAGAAATCCTCTGAATATTCCTGGCCGGATTCATCCTCATAGATCAGCTTCATCGTTCCGGAGCTTCTGCCATACAGCTCCTGTCCCTCCTCCATCTCCCGGTTCATATTTTTTGATCCAACAAAGACCTTCATCTCTGCGCTTCCTGCACTTCCGCCCTCCAGGTTACCGATATAGGCGCTGCCTGTGGGAATCAGGCCTGGCGCATCCAGCTCAAAGCGCACATTGTATACGCTTCCGCGCCCCATATTCACCGCTTGGAAGTTCAGGCTAATCGTATCCCCTGCATTTACCGAAGAAGCTACGGCCGGCACTTCCCCTGTTACCCGAAGGGGCTGCATGACATTCACCTGCATTTCAGCAGAAGAACCCAGCGTTACCGCCTCACTATTATCGTAAGACATGGCCAGTTGGATCCGGTATTTTCCTTCCTCTGCCTTCGGCTCTGCCCGGAAGCGGAGGACCAGCTCTTTGGATTCGCCCTTACCCAGCTTGTCCCAATAGATGGTACTGCTGTTTTCCAAAAGAATTAACGCATCGGATTCCATGGTTACCGTAATTGTCATATTCTGTACGGCCAGTTTTTGACTGGTATTCTCCAGAACCGCATGAATCTCAAACTCATTGCCGGCTTGTACCGGTTCCTGGGTTACCGTATAATCCGACAGCAGCACAATCGGTTGGGACTGGGGTTTCGTCTCGGTCACCACCGGGGCCTGCGTGGTCTCTACCTCTGTGCTTTTCCCATCGGTAATCGAAACATAGGCAGTGAAGCTTTGCGTACTGGCAATTCCCTCTGTACTTTTAGCGCTGATATTCAGAACCACGGGATAGACCCCGTTGTACCGCCCGTCTGCCAGCTGTAAGTCCAGGCGGACATAATAGATCCACTGCCCTTCCCCTCCATTACCGGGAACCTGACAGCTTTCCTTTACGGTCTTCTGATAATTGCGGTAGACAAAAGGGGATCCCTCCGTACTTCCTAACTCCGGCGTTACCGTAAGGGTCTTACCCTCCACTTCACCTTCCGCCCGCAAGGGCAGAATAATCACGGCGGTATTTTCCTGAACCGCCGGCAGATACCCGTCCTGATAGCTTCGTTCCATCGCCTCATAGCAATGGGTATCGTCAATGACGAACGTCAGCGGATTGTAGGCAGATTCACTTTCTGTCTGTTTGCCCGCAGCGGAGGTCTCTGTATCTGCCAATAAACTAGCCGGCATGGCTGCCATTATCATTAATAATAAGATACCGATTGCTATTTTCTTCATCCTATTCCTCCATCATAGAGCTTTCCATCCCGTAAGTACTGGGTTTTATCCCATCTATATTCTCCAGCCGCCTGATCTGTTAACAGAATCAGGGTAATGGGTTTTTCCTTCAGCAGTAATGTAAATTGTCCCCATACCAATGCCTCCTCACAGACGGTAAGCCCGGAGGTAAAGCTATCCGCAATCAAGATATCCGTATCTCCCAAAAAGGCCGCCGCCATTCCTGCCTGACATTTCTCCAGAGGAGACAGCCGAGAGGCCATACGGTGCATGGCCTTTTCCAGTCCGGTTCTGCCAAGCATTTCCCGGGCCGCCTTCCGGACCTCCTGGCGATCCTCTCCCAAAAGCCTCCGGGGGAGGACGAGGTTACTAAGTAAATCCATATTAGGAAAAAACTTTGTCTCACGCATCAACATTCCAAAACGCTTTCCCCTCAAGCGGCTCCAGCGATCCGATGCTTTCTCCTGCCATTCTTCCCCATCAATCTTGATCACACCTTCACTGGGCTGCCGCATCCCACAGAGAATGGAAGCAAGCACGCTCTTACCGCTCCCGGACGCGCCCAGGATGCGTACCTGTTCCCCCTCCTCAGCCGTCAGGGAGGCAACCTCCAGAATGCGCCGGTTTGGCGGGAACCACTGTACAATTCCTTCCAGTTCAATTCGCATATCCGCTCCTGCCTTCCCGCACCATGCTCATAACACCGGCGTCCATTTCACACACCGTATCGCACAATTCGTCAATATCCTGCTGGTTATGGCTGGCCAAGAGAATCGTCTTCCCCTGGGTACACAGTTCCTTAATCAGCACCCGCATCTGACCGGCTCCATCCTTATCCAGTCCGTTAAAGGGTTCGTCCAGAATCAGAATTGACGGATCCTCCATAATTGCCTGGGCGATCCCCAGACGCTGCCGCATTCCCAGTGAGTATTTTCCCACCGGCTTTTTCAAATCCGGGTCCAGACCCACCCGGCGGATGGTCTCTCGAATCACATCCCGGTGAATTCGCTTTTGCAGGGAAGCTAAAAGCTCCAGATTTTTCATGCCGCTAAGACCCGGAAGAAATCCCGGCGTCTCAATAATGATGCCCATGTCCTCCGGGAAGTCTACATCCTTTCCCACCTGCTTATAGTTTACCAGCACCCGCCCCCCGGTGGGACGGAGAAAACCGCAGATACACTTCATCATAACGGTTTTTCCGCTTCCGTTATTCCCGACAATCCCGTGGATCTTACCTTCTTCAAATTCACGGTTTACGTCTTTTAATACAAGGTCTTCACCAAAGGACTTGCTTAGATTTTCTAATTTGATAATGCTTTTCATCCTTACGCCCCTCCTTCGGTTCCCCGGAAATGAAAGCTATAACGCCGAATGGCCCATAGCGACAGCAGCATCAGCAAAAGTAATAATGTTCCGCCGATTGCATAGGTCTGCCACAACCGGGGCAGATTGTCATAACCAAAATTGTGCATATGATAGGTGGCCTGGTTCAGTGGTGACAGCCATCCCACCCATACCCGCGCCTTATAGGCCAATTCATCCGGCAGCCGGAACAGACTTTGCAGATTCTCCGGATTCAGCAGAAAGCCATAAATGCTGAAGGCAAAAACACTGATCACGCCTGCAGCCTGCCCCTTCCAGATGTTAAAGAAGAGCATGAGGAAAATCAGCACCAGCGCATACAACAGCATCAGGAAGAAAATAGATGCCATGCATTGATAGGGATGACTCATCTCCAGCGTTTTTACCAATGCCGGCAGCGCAATCGCCTGCCCCTCCCCGGAATAGCCCAGAATCGCTGCCGTCTTGCTCCACATATTGGCCGTAAAGGAATTCGTCATGCATACCAGGCTGGTGGAGATCAGGATGAACAGCAAATAGATCCCTGTCGCCAAAAAGATATAAATGGCCTGGCCCATTACCCAAATCCGCCGGTTAATCCGCATCAGGTAAAAAGGCGTCCCGGAGGATAAAAAGGGCATATCGGAAAAGAGCAGAATCAAGAGCAGGGAGGACAGCAGGATCGAATTGCTGTCGCCAAAGGTCCAGATAAAGGCCTCTACAATCTGCATGGTGGTTTGATGCTCTTCCGCGAAGGCTACCGCTTTATCGGATAGCAAAAAGCACAGGATGAAAGCCAGAAGAAAGGTAATGATGATTCTGGGATTCCGCCGCCATTGCCGGAAATTATAGCCCGCCACGGAAAAGGACTGCCGAATCTTCTTAAACACGTTCCAACCTCCTTCCCCCTGCCAGGATAAACAGCATAAATACAATCGCCGCTAATTCTGCCACCCAGAACAGAACGCCAAAAGCCCCCAGGAACCATTCGGTTCCTGGAGCCAGCCATGACTTCGGGTAGAGAATTAACAGGTACGGAAAGTACCTCTCATAAAAAATAATTAATAGGTAATAACAGATAAAGGGGGCACTATAGGCCACATACCAACTCCCGGTCAAAGTGGCCATCAGCATGCCGAAGGCGGCCCAGAAAAAACCGGATGCAAAAAGCAAAAGAGCCGATTGGAATAGCTGCAGAAGTGACGGCCATATGGATATATCCTGCTCCATACCTCTTAGCATGGGGCTCAGCACCGGCAAGCAAAGAAACATGTTCAGTAAAATTCCTATTACCAGCACCAGACCGCCGGATAAGCCGCAAGCCAGCACTTTCCCCGCCAGATAACGGAACCGTGTGGTTCTGGGAAGAATCGCTTTAATCATCCCGGACCGGATATCCTCCTCAAAACCGGCCGTATACGGCAGAGCACACAAAATCGGAGCCAGAAATACCATCGTACTGTCGGCCAATCCCTTTAACTGGAATTGAAAGTAGAAATCCCACGTCTGCACTTCCCCTTTTCGATAAAGATCTACCAGTCCATCGATCTGGGAAAGAAGAAGGATCACCGGCATAACGAAGCAGCTGGCCCAGAATATTCTGCTGTTAAAAATGCTTCTCATATTTGTCTTTAGCATATATACCCTTTAATATTCTAATTTAATACCCCTTGTCTGCATTAATAATACTTCCATCGACTGCGTTTACGATAACCAATGTTTGTACTATTTCATCTGTGTAATCGCCTACCGAAGATTTATACTCTGTATTCCCTTTGAATATCCATGCCGGCACAAGCCGATATTCCTCCAGGTTATCTTTCACCCGGACTCTGGCCAGTCCCATCACAGCTTCTGTTACATGGATTATCCCACTTTCCAACTCACCGTCATTATAAAAACCTGTTTTTCTATCTAAATTCCACAGGGTGTATTCAATCTGCAACTGGTTTTTAAAGATTTCATAGATTTCCTCAAAAGATTTCACCTGAACGTTGGAGACTGCTGGGTAAAATTAACTACTTTGCTTGAACTGACTCCCACCGTAAGCTCTTCGTAATAGTAATCCGCCGCGTACTTATCCTGCAATGAATCCTGATTAATAACTGCCAGCTGTTCTTGCCGAATCACCGGCCAGCCCTCATATGTCGGAACAAAGGTCACCTTATACCAATAACGGTCCTCTTCTAAAGTTATTTTTCCCTTTCCTTCCTGAAAATCCGTAAATAACTCTAAACGTAAGGTCTGATCATACTTAAGATCCTCCTCGGTACCTTGAAATGCAGAAGCAAAATCCCGATAAAAACTGCTTGGTTTAAATATCCAGTCTGTAGGAGTTGGTTGTGCTATATCCGATGCCGTGGCATACATATTCTCATAGAATTCTATATTCTTTTGCCAAAACTGCTTTGCTTCTTCTATATCGTCCTCATTATTGTTATAATTTTCAGCAAGTCTTTCCTCATCACCAATATATTGTTTTATTTCAAGAATCTTTGCTTCAATTTCTGATTTTGATAAACTTAGGGTATTCTCATATGCTTCCTGTCCTTTAAAAAACACCTGGGTGTACGCCTGTACCTCTTCGGAAGTAAATTCATGGGGAGCAACCCGTATTACCGGTGCATCTTCTCCTATTGATGCATATTGAAAATTTACATCTATCCGGACGTTTGAATCTGCCCCCTCAAAAACTTCCTTTTTCTCTCCTTTTTCCTTTGACTTCATCCAATGCCTCCGACTTTCTCTTTTGCATCACCGCTTTGCCGTATTAAATATATCATACTGTATATGTGATTTCAATTTTTTTCGAGAAACTTCAGCAATTTGTAAGAAGTCTTGCACCTTCCTCTCTTTGGTAGGCATTCCTCATTAATATCCTAGCCGTACATTAATAAAGCTGCCATCTACCGCATTAATCGTTTGATAAACTTCTCGTAAACTTTCTGGATTCAATTCTGGATATTCCGAAGGCCAGGTATACCCTTCTCCGTAATCCAGCGCCTCTTCGCCCTTCAGGCTCCAGGCTGGAACCAAACGAAATTCTTGATCATTATTTTGGATTTGAATACGAACATAGCCATAATCGATCTGGTCCACATGGATTTCACCTTTTACGATCTGATTTACCACCTGGTTATAATCATCATTCGATGGATTTTGTCTGGACAATTTACCGATTGTGTATTCGATCTGCATTTGATTCTTAAACAGAGTTTTCACTTCGTCAAACGAAATGGTCCCTACTTTTAAGTTTTCTACCGATACCACTTCCGTCGGAGCGTTCCAGGTTATCGCCGTAATCTTATCACTTTTTACAGATACATATAATTTTTCATAGTCATACAACGCCCCATAGCTATCTTCAGGATATTCATAAATGGAGTTTTGACGAATCATTCCCAGTCCTTCATAAGACGGCAAAAACAGCAGGGAATAGTAATACGCTTCTTGATCACTGCCTGTCACTTTTTCTCTCATTCCTCCGGAAGAATTTCCCGCCTTTCCATAAACACTATACGACTCAAGTACCATATGATCTAAGCCTAATCCTTCCAGAGCTTCCTGTACCATTTGTATGACTTCGGCCTCATCTAATTCCATTGGTATTTCTTTGTTGGCATTCCATGCTGCATTTCCATACTCATCATAATCGTTATATAAGGTGAAGCTTGCTTTATTATCATAATAATCCCCATCCCTGTAATTGTAAACAATGATTCGACCAAACTCTTCTTCCCCTTCCGATTCAATGACTAGTTGTTCATCAAGGTCTGCACTTTCGGAATCATCCGCTGCAAGCAGAGCGTCCAATTCATCATAGTAAGAAAAAGGGCGGAACTCCCAATCGGTTTCCCTTCTTTCATAGGCCTCCGGAGCTGTTTCATACATGATTTCATATTGGTGAAGAAAATCATTCAATATTTCCTTTGCAGCCTCCATATCTTCCTGATTCCCATTGTATTCTTCCGCTAAAGCTTCTTCATCTCCAAGTACCCTTTTTATATTCAAAATTTCTTCTTCGATCTCAGCCCGGGGCAACTCCACCTTGGGCTCATAATAATGATCGGCGTTAAGCAATTTATCGGCCCAGATCTTTACTTCCGAACTATCAAACGTATGCGGTTTTACTCGAATCACCGGAGAATATCCCACACAATACGTTGCCTCTGCATCCACTTCAATCCAGACGTTATCATCTGCACCTGCAAAAGAGTCTTTATACTGTGCGGTTTCCCATTCATAACTATCGGAATCGAGGGATGTCTCACTTGACTCCTTCGTATTGCTCACACCGATTTTACTTTCAAGAACCTCTTGATTTTTCTCCGCCACAAAATCTTCCTCAGGTGCACTTTGGCACCCAAACAGGCATCCTCCCAAAAATAAACATAGCATAAATCCCCATTTGAATTTTTTCATAACCACCATCCTTCGTAATAGTATTGGGATTTAGACCGCTATAGGCATTTACAAAACTCCTACAGCGGTCTAATTTTTTCACAAAACGAAAAAGCCCGACTTTTCAGTTGCTGCCATTTTCACAGTAGCTTTCGAAATTAACATTTTTATAATAAAAGGCTTTATCTTAAATGCTAATTCGCATACTCGAATGTTGACCATACACCCGCAGTTCTTACCTGCCATCTGCCAGTGGTGTCACCTCTCCGGATGATAAGGACTTCTGATTCCCCCGGCTCGCCTCCAGAATAGCCGGTAGTGTAAAATAAATAGTAACCTCCATAAACACCGCCATCATGTCCACGTGACCAAGTTCGGTTGAACAGTGAACTCCATGTATTTGTTCCCACCACTCCATTTGCCTGTAAGTTGTAGTAATTCTGGTAACGGACAACAGCATTATGAGTATTAGTCCCAAAGCTACCATCCACACTGATATTCTGATGAACGCTATATGCTGTGCAGGTGGTCAAAACCAACTGAATTGCCCTGGTTCGGTAACTCTTTAATCCATCACTGTTACTACTTGATTGGCTAGTGCTGGTAAATCCCGCCCACTCCGACATAAAATTTGGAGCAGCCTGCACAGTCATTGAAAGAGTTAAGCACATTGCAATTGCTACTACTATCGATGTAAACTTCTTTTTCATTCCGGTTCTCCTTTCAAAATTTCATCTACAAGTTACGCCTGCATTCAGATGCCTTGGCTTAACATCCAAATACATTTATTGGAACACACCTAAACATAGCCAATTTTGTTCCTGTACGCAGAACAAATGTTTAAAATGCAATTCCCGCTTAGTGATTCTTCTATTCTCAAGGCCTTTATGAAGCACCTCATTCTCTGCTGCTTTTTAAAACTTGTTGTTACATTTTCCAAAAGCAAACGATTCGATTGATTACATGATTTCATTTTACTAAAATAATTACGTTTATTACTTTAAACTAAGGGAACAATGAAAAGCATTCAAACGGATACATTCGCAATTAATACCCCACCATTACGTCAATAAAGCTGCCATCAATTGCATTGATAGTCTGATATACTTGCGTTAAACTATAACTCCTCCATGCCGGCTGATCCTCTCTCCAGGAATACCCGCTTCCAGTATCCAATGATTCTTCTCCCTGGAAGCTCCATGCCAGAACAAGGCGGTATTCATTTGGCTGATTAGGAATTTGAATTCGCACCAGTCCTTCAATAACCTTATCAATATGAATCTCGCCTGAAAGAATCGATTTTACCCTTTCCGCATAGTCGGAATTTGTCGGTGCTTCACGTGAGAGCTTCCCTATCGTGTACTCAGTCTGCATTTGGCTCTTAAACAGCTCTTTTGCTTCCTCGAAGGAAAGGGTTTCCACATTTGCGCTTTCTACATTTATTACCTCCAACGGCGCTCTCCATTGTATGGATACAATTCGGTCATTGGCAACGGTTACCGTCAATGTTTCGTAGTCATAAAACGCGCTGTAACTATCCTCCCCTTTCTCCGCCATATGCTTTTGTTTGATGACATCCATGCCAAAATACGTAGGTATAAAGCTAAAGGAATATTGATAAATCCCCTCGTTTTGCCCTTCTTCAATGTATTGACGCTGTCCTCCATACATATCCTGGGCTTTTCCCATAGCCGAACTTGCAAAAAGCTTCCTGTCGGAGAGTCCCATTTGATCCAGCTTAGTTTCCACCATCTCCAGAATCTCTTCTTCGGATTTTGTAATGGGCACTTCTTGTTCGGCATTCCATCTGGGAAGTCCGGCATCATCGTATCCAGTAACCAGCTGAAAATATATACCATGCTGGACAAAGTCATTGCTTTCAAAATTTTGCGCTGAAATTATTCCAACATACCCATCCACATCCGCCTCAATCATGAACGCTTCATCTGTATCTGCTGCTGTCATAGGATCCGTCGCAAAAAATTCAATTCCCCCTTCGTAATAGATGGAAGGATGGAACCTCCAATCGGTTTCCGTCCTGTCATATGTTTCCGGTGCCGTTTCGTACTCTTTTTCATAGGCTGCAATCAAGGATTTATATAATTCTTTTACTTCTTCTGTGGAAGCCACGTCTCCCCCATAATACTCCAATAGGGATTGCTCATCACTCAATTTATTCTTAAGTCCCAGGATCTCCTTTTCCAACTCACTTTTCGTCCACCCTACCTTAGGCTCATAAACCACTTGCCCTTCCAGAAGCACTTCCGACCACTTTTTCACATCCTCAATTGTAATACCATGTGGTTTTACACGTATAACCGGTTTTTCTCCCGTCTGAGAAATGACCTCTGCGTCCACCAAAATCTTCACCTTTTGATCCGCTCCGGAAAAAGAGTCCTCGTAACTTTCCGTTATGAATTCCCGGTCTAATCCAATCTGGGTTACATCGTAATCGTCCAAGGCATTTTCTTCTATTTTGCTTTCTAACTCAATAATATTCTTTCCTTGCACAGCTGCAGATTCTGGATTCGGCTGGCAAGCGCTTAATCCGGATAAAGCAAAAATACAGCTTGTTATAGCCAACCATCTGAGATATTGATTTGATATGCTGCCTCCCTTAAATCTTTGCATGTTTGTTATCAGATTTTTTTTCATTTAATATTCCTCAAAAATATCGACATTGCTACCATCGACTGCGTTTATAACCAGCAGTGGGGACTTCATATTATATATGCCGCCAGCTCCATTCGTGTTGTTATTAATGATACCATAGATAAATATTGCCGGCACCATATAGAATTCGTACTCCGTGTCCGGTACTTTGACACGCGCCAGTCCACAGGTAATCTCATTGATTTGGACCAAATATTCTCCATTAATATAGGCCGCTTCACTTTCCCATGTGAACCGAGTACTATTACTGGTATATTTGGACTGCATCAAATCTCTGCAGCGATCCATCGCTTCATCCAGGGTTAGTACTTTGATATTGCTGTTTTCTACCTTTACAATATCCATCGGCTGCATCCAATCTACTTCTCGGACCTTCCCACCACTTACTTTTATCTGAAGACTCTCAAAATAACAATTGGGAGAGTAGGTATCTTTACTATTAATACTTAACGGTTGTAGCAGCGGTATCATATTCGCATCCTGATAGGTTCTCACATTTTTTAAAGCATAATAAGCAGAACCTCCGGAGCCTGCTATTTCATTCGCACTATATAAAACCCAATCCTCCAAGCCTACCTTTTCCAGCACTTGATTAGCCGTGGTAATTGCTTCCTCTTGTGTCTGTGATAAATTCTCTTGTTCATAAAGAGTTTCCGGTGAATAAAATAAAAGCGAACTTACAGTAAAGTCTTCTGCAAAATTGTTAGCCGCCATAAGTTCTACTGTCTCTCCGTCTAAATCCGCACAAACGTTTAGCCAAACAAGATTATCTATAGTACTATCAGAGGTATCGCCGTTATGAATATCCGGATTATAATAAGAGTTGGAGTGGAAGGACCAGTCAGGAGACTTTTTCACCGCCTGCTCCGGCGCAGAAGAATAAATGGATTCGTAATACGCTATTTCTTCTTCCCAGTATTGTTTCTGAGCATCCAATTCCTCCTGCGAGCCAGCGTTTTCCCATAATCCACTTTCATCTGCCAATATAGCACGTATCTCTAATATTTTTTGAGATATCTCAGTCTTTGATAATTCATTGACCGGATCATATGGCGCAACGCCTTCAAAAGGAACCTCCGCCCACCTTTGTACCTCTTCTGGTGTAATCTCGTGCGGTTTCACCCGAAGCAAGGGTGTCTGACCACTAAAGTAATCCACATCCGCTTCAACTTCAAAGCTTACTTTATCATCGGATCCCAGATAAGAATCCTGATAATGCACAATAGAGGACGATTTGGACTCGTCTTCTGTCTGTAATATAGCATTCTGGAAATCTTCCTTGTTTTTTCCAACAACCACCTCTTTATCCGGATTTGCCTGACACGCTGTAATGCCTATCGTTAATACCATAGGAATTAAGTATTTATATTTTCTCATGTGCAACTATTTCCTCGTTGTCAATTAATAAAATATTTTTAATACCTACTTCAATTACAATTTAAGAGAGAATTCAATCAACTAATTTGTCTCGAATTGCAGAAAAATGGCGCAAATTATATTTCAGTAATTTTAAGTAACCTCCTCAATCAATCCCTTATGCATTTCGTGCACAGTATCGCACAGTAAATCTATATCCTCTTTATTATGGCTTGCAAGCAAGATTGTCGTTCCCTTTTGTTTTAAATCCAATAATAAATCTCTTATTTCTTTGACCCCATCTCGATCTAATCCATTCATTGGTTCATCAAAGACAAGAATATCCGGGTCTTCCATTATCGCTTGTGCGATTCCCAACCTCTGCCTCATACCAAGTGAGTATTTGCCCACATGCTTTTTGCTCTCGGGATCAAGACCTACCATTATTAAGCTTTGTTTGATTTGATCTTTATTAATTTTTCGGTTTATGCCTGCTAAAAATTGCAAGTTCTTTATTCCACTATAATTCGGCAAGAATCCTGGCGCTTCAATAATCGATCCGATATCCTTTGGGATATCGACATCTTTCCCAACCCTTTTCCCTCTAACGGTAACAATTCCGGCATCTGGATACATGAGTCCACATATGCATTTAAAAAGAACGGTTTTACCAGACCCATTTCTCCCGATTATGCCATGTATTTTGTTTTTTTCAAAACTTATGCTAACATTATTAACTGCTGTTGTTTCTTTAAAACGCTTAATTAACCCCTCTATTTTTATAATATCATTTTCCATACTTTCCCTTTCCTTAAACTGATTTTATTACATCTATATCGCGTTTTCTAAAAGACATTATTGCTATTAAAATCAAAACTATTATTAATACGACCGTAACAAAATAGATATATGGAAGGCTGGGGTATAAGGTATTACCGTTAATATCAATTTTAGATAATGAAACCCAAGTTATTGGCGAATATCTAGTAAAGCCTGTCCATGTTTTATACGTCACCAAATGCCACAATACTAATAAAGTGGCTGTAATCACGCCTGCAAATCGAGAAATGTTTGAATTAAGAACAAATATCAACATTCCAATAAAGACAGCTATTAAAAAGCTATTAATAAAAGAGACGCTTATGGCCGAAACGGGCGAATAAGAATTATACAGCAAAAAATCAAAAGGTATACTAATCAAATGTTGGTTTGCAACATTGGTCTGAGCAAATGTACCTATTACTTTTCCCCAATCGGAACTAAAGCTGAAATTGGGCAATAGCATTAAAACAGAAAGCGCCAACATTGTAATAAAATAAATCATTGAAGCTAAAGCAATGTAGGCAAATTGCCCCCAAAGCCATGTGATTCTTCCCGATCTCATGATCATATACGGTTGATCAATTTCAATAAAAGGAGCATCACAAAAAAGTAAAACAACCCCCATCATAATTATAAGTACAATATTGGGGTCCGACATTAAATAGGGGAAAATATATGGACTGATTTTATATCCCGAATTCAGGCAAAACGCATTGATTGGGCTGATTCTTGAATGCAGATATAAAGTTATCATAATAAAAATCATGTATATCCTAGGATTGATAATCCATTTTCTTAAATTATAAAAAGCCACTTTAAATATAACACCAATTCTATCCATTTTCTATTCTCCTTTTACAATTTCTTATAAATAAGAAACCAAAAAACATGGCAGAAATTAAAAATATTACAGTCGGAAACAGAAATGATAATATTGGATCATTGTTTATATTGATGTTACAATTCGACAAATTACTTATATTTAACCAAGCAGGTACTCTCAATGTAAAAGAAAGTGTATTAAAAAAGTAATAGGCAAGAAGTGGCGTTGCCAAAGCAACAAACACATTTACAATTTTTGTCGAAAACCAAAGTGCAAATACACAAAGAAATCCGGCACAAAATGCTTTACAAATTGACTTAGCCAGGAAGTATAGAAATATTTTGTTAGGTGCCGCAAATGATGTGAATACATCATAATTAAAATTTGCATCAAAAAGCGGAAATCGAAAGCTAAATATGGCAATCATAATCCATTCCGCTAAGAATACTACACAAATTCCGGAAGTAAAGCAAGCAATTGCCTTCGAGATTCCATAGTTCAATTTAGACGACCGAACTACTGAAAAACGGATAAACCGGTTATCCCAATCTGCACAAAAGAGGATTGTACCAGGAATTGCAGCAAAAAGAAGATATATAATATTAAAGTCCAGATACTGCTCAATAAGGCTAATATATACGATAGTGGTTTTCCCTGGAACAAAATAGGAAGCTTCATCAAATAATGTAATGATTTTCACGAAAACCAAACCAAGTGTAGCGGCAAGAAAGTAGCAAGAAATAAAGGTACGTTTAAAGTCACATAGCAATGTATTACAAAATATTTTCATTACCCCTCCATTAAATCGAACTATAATCTGTTATTATTTCCTCGCCTGTTATTGCGTTAAAAACAACATAACTGCTCACTTCTGTCAAGATGGTTTCAGCAGCATCCTCTTTACCAATTTGCTCTGTAGTATGAATAACCGAAAACCGCCAAGCCGGTACTAAAGTATAACTGCTGTTTGAGCCTTGATCTGGCATTGGAATATATTCAAACACAATATCATTGACTAAATATTCGCCTTCCAGAATGATGGTATTATATTTTTTATCCAACAAATCCAGCGCCTGTTCAGCCGTTATACCTTTCTGATTTTGTGAAATAATTTCAGTATTTTCAAACTGATAATTCATTTGAAAGGAGACAATACCTTCTGCCGAATAGACTACACGTATGGATGTGCCAGAAGTAAAACTACCATCTCCAAAAACGCCGTTGCTATAGATTGACAACGGAATACCATCATCCAGGATCTGGTAAATAAATATGTAACATTCGTCCTTCTTATCAACATTGATAAACTCAAATAGGCCTTCCCTATCGAAAGATTCTTCGGGGCTTTCTTCTCGAATTGAGTCTCTAATTTCGTTCATCGCTGCATTCGCAATTTCACATTCCGATACTAAAGTCTCATAATCTATCGAATAGCATAATGGATCTTGTATTACATCAATACCCAATTCATTAATTACCTTCTCTATCTGCAGCTGTGAATCTTTTATGCTCTTGAATTCTAAATCTTTACCTGTTAAAAATTTGTGACTGTTTTTATCATCCCCCGTATCTGAAAACACATAGTTTATTTTCCCTTCCAGTTCTCCCCCAAAATAGATATCTGCACCACCCAAAGATAAGCTAAAGTCATCACGAGTCCTATAACATTTATATGTTGAATTTGTTAATGACTCCGGCGAATTTTCATATGTCTGCTCATCTATTATCTCTTTGTCCATAAGAAAGATATTTTTAATCTTTTCATAGTCTTGTACTACAATTCCAGCTTTAAAAGTTGAAAGATTTTCTAAGTCAATCGATGGCAAGATATTAATATCGGCATCTACTTCCACTCCTGCAGTTAACTTTTTATTTATATGATCATAATTATCGGAAGATATATGGTGTAAATCATCACTTTGAACCACTTGACCGGCCTGTGATTCATTTGGATTATTCGTTTCATTTTTACTCATGCATGAAGTCAGAACGCATAGTGTAAAAATAAACGTTATTATATATTGAATATGTCTTTTTTCCATCTTGACCCCTGACCCCTCATTAAAAACATTTTAAATAGTATTTCCTGAAAAAATTTCTTATATATATTATTTAAATATGGATAGTGAGATGGATTGTTACTAATCCACCTCACTAGATTTAGTTTACGGGTACCAGGTAGCTGTCAGATCTAGATGTGTATAAGGATTACTACTGGCATACTGTACGGCCAATTTATAATAACTTCCCACGTAACCATATCCGCTTGTATAGTCAAGTACACTACTCCCTGGAGTATTTATAGTACCGAGAATTGTGCATTGTGCTCCAGCACTCGTTCTTCCTCGTAAATTCACCTTTTCAGAACTGAACCAATTTACAGTCGATCCCGAACGTTTGCACACATATGTCACCATGTAATTAGTAGCATCATCTTTTCTTGCAGATGAACTCGATAACACAGATCCACCATTAATATACACATGAAAATTTTCAGTTGCACCAGCAGCATAGACGCACATAGCACAAGAAGATGTAGCTATAACAAATGCAAACACAAATGCCATTATTTTTTTTAATCTCATTCTTTACCCCCTCGTTATTTATATTATGGTGTCCAAGTTGCTGTGAGGTCTAAATGCGTATAAGGATTATTACTGGCGTATTGTACTGCCAATTTATAATACGATCCAAAATTACCATACCCACTATTATAAGCAAGATTACTTGTCCCTATTGTATTTCTTGAGCCAAGTGCGGTACATTGCACTCCACTAGATGTCCTTCCTCGTAAATTCACCGTCTCACTACTTAACCAGTTCACCGTAGTACCTGAACGTTTACTAACATATGCATACATAAAATCATATGTGGTTTCTTTTTTTGCAGATGAACCCGATACCACAGATCCACCATTAATATACACATGAAAGTTTTCAGTTGCACTAGCCGCATAGATTGACATGGTAAAAGAAGTCATTACAAGAGCACATATAAGCGCCATTACTCTTTCCAATTTCATTTTACTGTCCTCCTGGAATAATATTGAACTTTAATAAATTTACCAAAAACTTGCTAAATCGGATACTCGCAATCCTTATTAAATATATCATACTGTATAAGGTGATTTTAACTTTTGCCAGAAACTTCAGCAATTTGTAAGAAATGCTGCACACGGACACATTTGCAATGAGTACCCCACCATTACGTCAATAAAGCTGCCATCAATTGCATTGATGGTTTTATATACTTGCGTTAAACTATAAATCCTCCATGCGAGCTGATCCTCTCTCCAGGAATACCCGCTTCCAGTATCCAATGATTCTTCTCCCTGGAAGCTCCACGCCGGAACAAGGCGGTATTCATTGGGTTGATTCGGAATTTGATTTCGCACCAGTCCTTCAATAACCTTATCAATATGGATCTCGCCTGAAAGAATCGATTTAACCCTTTCTTCATAATCGGAATTTGTCGACCCTTCACGTGACAACTTTCCTATCGTGTACTCAATCTCCTTTCTGCTTTTTCATTGGGTAATCTGTGGATTCTCTTTTCCGCAGCACCGATTACCACCTTCTTTTCTCAACAGATGCAAATATCGAGGCCTCTCCATTTTTATGCGTTGAGTTTCTATAGAAACCAATGCTTTCTAAAAATATTGAAAAGCATTGTTTTCTAACTCTTTCAGCGAAAATAACGCTCCTATTATCACAATCAGATACTGAAACAAATCCCAGGATTGTTGATCACAATGCATTTGACTTTTTTTGCCTGAACTTCTTTCTACTGGTAATCCTTGTAAACTAGTTGAATAATTGAATTATAGCACAAGTTTTTATCCCAATCAATTAATCTGGCATGAATGGCAATAAAATGGCACGAATTGTATCTTGTCGCTTCTAAATCATCTCTTCTCCCTCCAGCACCTCTGAACCTCAGCCCGTCTTCCCCTGGCTAAAGGCAATATTTCTCCTGTAGTCAACACAATTCCATCCGGACACAGCCTATCTATGTACCGCTGATTGACTAAATAGGATCTATGAATGCGTAAAAAGCCATCTGACTCTAGTTCCTTATTCCATTTTTCAATATTATCACGGATCTTTATTTTTCCATCCGGTGAAACAACATTCAGATAATGTCCAAGACTTTCAATATGGGAAACTCTCTCTACCAAAATAGAACTTTTTCCGGTAGGGGTAGGCAAATCCACCCTTTTGCTTTCACTAGCTCTCTTTTTTATGTATTTCGATAAGACCTCAAATATCTTCTCTTCTCTTCTAAATGCGCTTTCGGTATAAAGGCAAACGGTTTAAAATCAAGGCTTTTATATACCAGATCCTTATCATCCGATATAAAAATAATTTCCGTATCCTTATGCATTAAGTGAACCTGTTCGGCTACCAGAAAGCCCTCCATATGTGTCAGGCAGACGCCAAGAAATATCAGATCAAAGGAATTCTCCTTTAGCGAATGAATCATATCCCCTTCTTTTTCAAAGCACAAAATCTTTTTGACTTCCCATTGGTATTTTTGTTGATGTTCCAGAATTTTTTTATTGATTTTATCATTTACTGAGCATTCACTATCGTACACCGCAATTTGTAAATTACCCCTCGTTCCTTTCATTGTCATCCTCCCATCAATACATTCCGTATAAGTTAATATAACATCAATCCGTTATTATTTCAATCGCAAATTACATCATTTGTTTGCATAGCACGGTGCGGATTTTTTCCGGGTACCGGTGTTCCGTGCTGATCAGCCGAATGCCAGACCGCTCCAGTTCCGCTGCCTGCGTAAGGATCTCCTTCGTAATCCGTTCACCGGGCGCCAGCAGAGGGATACCTGACGGATAGGCATAGAGGAATTCCCGGGAAATGCAAAGGACGGATTCTTCCAGGGACTTCCACTCACCGGCTGCCGATAGTGCATCCGCCGGTATGCATACAGGCTGGAAGCATTTCTCTGCCGGTGAAAAACAGACAGATGAGGCGCGCTCAGCTCTCAGTCTGCTGTCAATTTCCAACAGCGCAGATGCCAGCCGGCCAAAACCCTCCTCCGTATCACAAATACTGGTCATAGCGATGGCATAGTCTCCGGAAGCCATCTCCAGCTGGATTTTATAATCCTTTCGCAAAACCTCCAGCAGCGCACTGCCGGTCAGCCCGGTTCCACGGCAGGAAATCACCAGCTTGCCAGGATCGTGGTTAAACAGATCTTGCGGCAGGCCACCACTGCTTTTCTTAAAAAGCCGCAAGGCCTTCAAGGCTTCCATTCTTTTATAAAAATTCATCAGCCTCTGGTGATAGGCTTCAAACAGTCTCTCTCCTTGTTCTTCCAGTAAAGAAATGCAGCGGTCGGCACTCAGCATTAACAGATAGGAGGGACTGCTGCTCTCTAGCATAGACAGGGTACGAACCAGCGCA
>Ga0153953_1000157_pt1 | contig 20692 bp, 17 predicted proteins | sample TSNJ037MetaG_FD_104718 | JGI IMG/M metagenome (GOLD analysis project Ga0153953, IMG submission 104718) | Attine ant fungus gardens microbial communities from New Jersey, USA - TSNJ037 MetaG | ecosystem: Host-associated > Fungi > Mycelium > Unclassified | place: USA: New Jersey, Wharton State...
CCTTTATCAGGAACAAATGGAAGCCTTTTCTCTTCCGTCTGCCGTTCCCCATTTACAAATGTTGTCTCTATAAATCTCATTTCCATATCCGTATCGTCCTCGACTTTCTATCAATCTATATTTTTTCCGTCCTCCTTAATCCTGTTTTCAATTCGATTTCCGAAATTCTGAAGGGGTCATGCCTTTTATCTTTTTAAATACTTTAGAAAAATATTTCTCATTTTTAAAACCGACTTTAAAGGCAATCTCATATGTCTTGAAATACTTCTGCTGCAAATAATTACAGGCATGCTCTATGCGGACTTCGTTTAAATAATCTATAAATCCCATTTCTATATTTTGTGAAAAAAGTGTTGAAAGATATCCGGAAGTTATCCCTGCTTCATCAGCCACCTGCTGTAACGTCAGGTTTTCAAAATAATGATCGCCTATATACTCCATTGCCCGCTCCACTATATGATTACTGCTTAACTCTGCATTCGTGTCTTTCACTTTTTCAGATCCAAACAGCCCATCCGCCAGGTCATTCAATTTCTTCAATATATCTGACGAACGGCACGGCTTCAGAAGATAGTCCTTAGCGCCAAAGCGAATCGCCTGCTGTGCATATTTAAACTCATCATATCCACTCAAAATAATAGTTGCAGGCACGATTCCCGCTGTTGCTGCCTCACGCATCACTTCCATTCCGTTTTTGATGGGCATCTGTACATCCAGCAGCATTAAATCCGGTTTTTTCTGGAAAATCAGGTCCATTGCCTGCTGTCCATTTTCTGCAAGATAAATCTTATCAAAACGGTCCGTATGTAATTCAATATATTTTGCAATCCCATTTCGAATGATATCTTCATCATCCGCTATCAGTAACTTAATGGACATGCTCACTCCTCCTCCATAGGTATCACGATGATAACCGTGGTTCCTTTACCCACTTCGCTCTCAATCCGTAGTTCAAAATTTTCCCGATATTTAAGTGCTAATCTTTCTTTTACGTTTTTGATGGCATATCTTCCGATCCGTTGGCTGGAATAGCGTCTGGAATCTTCAATATTCCAGATTGCATTCACCTGCTCCTGCGTCATTCCGACACCGGTATCCTGTATGCGAAACTCTATATTGCCTGATTTTGCATGTCCGCTGACTGAAAGGACGCAGTTGGTTGCTGTATTTTCAAATCCATGAACGATGGCATTTTCCACAAAGGGCTGCAGGATCAATTTCGGTATATACGCATCCAGGATCTCTTCTTCCATTTCTATTTCATAATTCAGGCGCTTCGTAAACCGCATTTTCTGTACCTGTAAATACTGGTTGATCAATTCTTCCTCTTCACGGACTGTAATGATTCCTTTTCCCCTTCCCAGTACCAACCGGAACAGGTTCGATAAGGCGAGAATATCCTCTGCGATCTCTTCGTTACCTGCATTTTGGACCTGCCAGTACAGAGCATCCAGGGTATTATATAGAAAATGTGGGTTGATCTGTGCCTGCAGCGCTGTTAATTCACTTTCCTTTTCCCTCAATGCCATCACATAATTGTTATCAATCAAGTTTTTAATATCCAGTACCATTTGGTTAAAACAGGCGCCCACCTGACCTACTTCATCCTGGGTCGTTACTGCCACCTGCTGGTCAAAGTCTCCGTTCTTGAACTTATCCATGGCATTGCAGACATTTCTCAGTGGTTTTGAAATAATATTTGACACAAATACCAATACAGGAAACAAGCCGATCAGGAATCCGATCAAAAGAATGACCGGCGTAATTGCAATGTTATACCACAAATCGTTAATATTGCTTTTGGGAACCAGCTTACATATGATCTCGCTTTCTCTGTTCTTCTGGCTGCAAAACATTTCATAGGCTCCATATGTCATATGAGTGTCTCTTTTCTTATAGTCCTGGGATATATTCTCTTCTGATTGTAAATATGTAAGAACCCCTTCCTCTATTTCCCCATAACGTACCAATTCATCCCCTCTGGAGTTTAACACAAGAATGCCTTCGTTCTCTTTCCTTAAAATATTCTTACAAAGCTCCGTATACTTCCCGGCATCCGCACCGATGACTATGTATCCAAGCGCTTTTTTCTTGGATAAATCAAACATCTCCCGGTAAAGCACGATCTTATCGGTCCAGTTATTTTTATAAATATCCTGACTGTTTTTGGGTACTCTCCGGCATAATATTTTCCCTTTCTCCGCCAGGACATCTTTATAACTCTGTGTATTCCGTACATCTTCGATATCTGACAGATAGGAGCTTGAATCCACACATCTTAAAAATGGCAGCACCCCATTTTCAGGATAAATGGCAATTGTCTTTACATACCCTTTCAGGTAAATCATGTCCTGGAGCAGATTCACCGGGGCAAGCTTTTTCCATAATTGTGAATCCTTGCTTATCTCTTCCGGATTGTTAGCTGTCAATATTTTTGTAATGTCATCATTAATACAGATATAGGTAGATAAATTAATTAAATCTGTCTGTATCACTTCAATACTGTCTCCCAGGCTTTTTACACTGTTCAGATTGGCTTCTGCCTGAGAAGTGATTGTTTTCTGATAATTATTCATAAATAGCAGGGCGCTGATCATCAGCATGATCGGTGTGACTACTAAATAGCTGTAAAATATGATTTTCTTTTTAATGCTTAAACGGCTTATGAACTGTTTTATTTTCACCATACTCTGCTCCCCCTGATATTTTCGCTTATCATGGTTGTTATTATACAAAATTCTCAGGGCTTCTTCAAGTTTTATCCTGAATTATCCTTTGACTGCCCCCATTGCAACACCTTTTGTAATATGCTTGTTTAAAATAATATATACGATCACCGCCGGGGCTGCCGTCAATGCCATGACCGCAAATTGCACGGCATAATTAGATGAATACTCCCCGATAAATCCCAGGACGGAGAAAGGCAGTGTTTTCCATTTCGGGCTGCTTAAATAAGTGCTTGCCATCATAAATTCATTCCAGTTGTTTAAGAAGGTCATGATCGCTATGGTTGCTATGGATGGTTTCAGGAGGGGCGTAACGATCTGAAATACGATACGGTAGATCCCGCATCCATCCATAACTGCCGCCTCTTCCAACTCCTTTGGTACTGATTCCAGGAAACTGGTCATTAAGAATAATCCCTGGGGAAGGGAAAATGCAACATACGGAATCAATAAGGCCCAAATGGTATCCGTAATTCCTATCATATTATAGATTTTATAATTTGGTAATAGCGTAGCATGGATCGGTATCATCATTCCCATCACTAAAAGTGTTTTCACCAGTCCGCTTAATTTCCATCTCATTCTTCTGCAGGCAAATGCCGACATGATGGATAATAAAATCACGAATACCACTGCAAGCCCGTTGACCAGTAAGCTGTTAAATAAATATTTGAGAAAATGTCCGTCTACAAATGCCTTTACATAATTCCCCCATTGGATCTTTTTGGGAATTACCAGCAGTCCGCTGGTAAACATCTCATTACTGCTTGCCAGGGAGAAATTGACCAGCCAGACCATTGGAAATATTTGAATCACAGCTACTATGATCAGTATGATCCACAAAATAGATTTTTTCATCTTTCCTGCCTCCTATGCTATTTGTTTCTCTGCAAATACTTTGTTCAGAAATATGGTTACAATCAGGCACAGAATAATGAAAATTACACCGATGGCATTTCCATAACCATATTTAAATGCTTTAAAGGCCTGCTGATAAAGATAATTTGCCGTAAATTGTGTACTGTTTCCGGGACCGCCATTGGTAAGCAGATAAACCGTTTCCATTTGTTTCAGGGCTGAGATTACTGCCATTGTCACGTTCACCTGTATGACCGGTTTCATGAGCGGCAATGTGATCTGGAAAAATATGGTTTTCTGACTGGCTCCGTCAATCGCTGCCGCTTCGTACAAAACTGGGTCGATATTTTTGATTCCTGTATAGTAGATCAGCATTCCCCATCCAAATCCATGCCAAATCAATACTACCAGAACTGACCAGATGGCATTTTCCGTACTGAACCAGTTGATCTTGCCCTGATATCCGAATAGCTTCAATATATTATTCAGTAGCCCAAAGTCCGGATTGTATATGAATTTCCACAGATAAGCGATTACAGCTACCGAAATAACATTGGGAATGAAGTAAACACACCGGAAAAACCCTTCCGCCTTTCCCTGCAGTTTATCCAGAACTGCCGCTACGATCATTGCCAGAGGATGCTGGATACAGATGAAACCGATGGCAAGGAATAATGAGTTTCGAAGAGATAACCAGAATGTCGAATCCTTCACCAGATTCTTATAATTTTCAATTCCTATAAATTCTGCTTCTCCCATCCCTGAATAGGAGGTGAAGCCGTAATATACACTTAAACAGATCGGAGCTAAGATAGCAAACAGAAATACCAGAAGTGCCGGTAATACCAGACTTAAGATTACCATCTTATTGCTGTATAATCTTTTCACGTAAATTCCCCTTCCTTTAGACAAATGGCTCCCTAAATTCCTTTTTAGGCAGCCATTTGTCTCCATTATTTTATAAGATTTCTATTTGCATGCTCCTCCGATTGTTGCCAGGAAATCATCGACAGATGTGGTGCCATTGGAAACACTCTGGATTTCACTCTCAATCGCTGTTTTGAAAGCAGATGGGCCACAGTCATTAATTGGTGTACCGGAAACACTGGTTGCATTATTTAAGATATCTGTGAATATATTCTGCAATTCTGTCTCTTCTCCGCTCATATATGCGGTTTGATCCTGGGCAGACATTCCAACGCCATTTTCCCATCCGTATTTGGACAGTTTATCCGGCTGATACATATAGTTCAGGAACTTAATAGCTTCTTCTTTTACTTCGGAATTAGCCGATACTGCATATCCGCCGCCGTTCCATGCTGCGATGTCCGTTGCTTTTCCTTTGCCGCCTTCTACTACAGGCATGGTGAACGCTCTGATATTCGTGCGGATTTCTTCGTCAATGTCTTCATTGAGTGCCATTGAGGACTCCCAGCTGCCCATGTAGAACATTGCTGCCTGTCCGTTGGTGAACAAGTTCTTTGCGGTTCCATAATCCTGTGAATCATATCCATCCTGGAATAAGCCTGCTTCTGCTGCCTCTATTAAAAGTTCTGTTGCTTCTTTGAATATCGGATCGGAGAAATCCCCGTTAGCAACAGCTGTTGAAATTTCACTGCTGCATCCTCCGGTGGTCTTGAGCAGTAAATCAGTCAGATAAATTGCCATTGGCCAACCGTCACCGCCATCCATTGCTAACGGAACGATACCCGCATCTTTGATGGTTCCGGCAAGTGTCAGTAATTCGTTGTAGGTTTCCGGCACTTTCCAGCCATTGTCATTAAACATTTTTTCATTGTAGTAGAATGCCATAATATCTGTATTTCTTGGGAGACCATACAGTGCTCCATCCTTCATGAAACCATCTAAGGAACCGGAAACGAATCCATAGTCTGCATAATCTGCTTCGTTTAGCTCAGCCAGAACCCCAGCTTCCAATACTTCATCCAGAAATGATGGCTGTCCCCAGATACTTATTACATCAGGCATTCCGTCCATTGCGTATGCTTTGAATTTTGTCTTGTATGCCTCTTCATCAAGAGCTTCTACTTCGATCTTTACATTAGGATTTTCATTCATGTAATCATCGATAATGAGCTGCTCTACCAATCCCTGGCCATTTTTCCTGTCCGGAAGATTGGAGAATACTTTAAGGGTTACCGTTTCACCTGATGTGGCTTCCGTTGCTGCTCCTTCATCTGCGTCTTTCTGTGTTGCTGCATTTTCTGTTACTTCTTTATTAGCATCCGTTGATCCGTTGCTGCCGCATCCTGCCAATAAACTTGCTGTCATTGTAACAGCCATGAGTGTTGCAAGTACTTTTCTTTTCATTTGATTACCTCCCAAATTTGTTTGTACGACTTTAATGTTTAAATGAATTATATCACTGTATTTTTATATAATATAGATAGTAAACTTTGAAAATGGTATACTATTTTCGAAAGAAATCCATCCTTTTCATCAGATGAACAGATAAAGGGAGTCGAGACTTTTCAATTGGTCTCGACTCCCTGGTAATTTGCCGCTGGAGATATAAATACTTCTATTTGTTATAATAATGAATAACCATAGCTATTTACCAGTGCATCAAGTTTCATTCCCTGCTTACACAGCGGACAGTCTGTAATACTGTAAGATTTATAACCCGGCAGCTCCTTACCCGTAAAAATCGAATGAACGGTTATACCTGCCACCTTACTTATGTTACTGAATATCGCGCAAACGCCGGTGACTCTTCCTTTGTAATAAACTGCAGCACTGGTTGCCTGTAAAACATTCTCACCTGTAGTAACACAGCCGGCAAGAATTAAAATGTTTTTTCCTTCCACCATACTCTTTGTGTTATCACGAAAAACCATCTGTCTTCGGTTGATGATTTCAGGCGTGATGACGGAAATGTTTTCTCCTCTGTTCAAATTGCCTATTACGGCATCTGCCAGGCTTTCCGCCAAAAATGCTCCTATCAGCCTGGTTCCGTCTAAGCAAACAATGGTATCAATTTCCGCCGATAATTGATAGTTTTCCACCAAAAGCTTTGCGGATTCTCTGGCCTGCTGATACTGGTTGGTGACTGTTGAGATATCAATATAGGTGTTTACATGAGTATGTTCCGTTGCAAAATGACCTTTCATAATTTTGATGCTAACATTCGTATTTTGTGGTGAGCTTAGACTTTCTAATTTTAATTCCATATAGTCACTCCTTTTTTATCAGACAATTAACGTGTTTCATCATTTTATAAAGTCTATTTTACCATGGCAGCCCCAAAAAAGAAAGTGCTTTATCTTAAACTCTGTTACATGTAGAGAAAGCGTCCTAAGCCCTTTAAACACAGGCTTTTGGACGCTTTTGCTTCCAAACTTGAGATCATAGCACTGCTTTCCAATAAATGCAAGAAGAATTTTTAATACTTAAGGCTGAAGTAAAAAAATTACAAAAGACTTAACGCCAGGGCTTTCTCGTCCAGATAACGTTGTTTATATACCGCATTTTTGGCCCAGCCGGATTTGCTGCTCCAACGGTAGTCATATAATTTTTTTATAAAATTTTTATCTGAAATTGAATTGGTGATCTTGGCGGCATTTATGGCTATAGCAGCTGTCTGTGCCCCATGCTGTATAGAATAACTAAATACGGCCCCTTTAACAACATCTGAACGGCCTGATAAAATTATTCCATAATTTATGTACAGATAATCAGCCGTCACATCATAATATTCCTGTTTTGCAAAGCTATCCTGATAACTTGCAAATCCTAATGGAGAACGGTTATATATGGTTTTCCATGCAGTATAAAATTTCGTATTACCTTTTAATTTAGCTTTATATTTACTTGTTAACGGATAATTGGCATAAGTCTTGAACTCTGCAAATAATACAGGGTCCGCCACATAGCAGTATTTCACCAGCGGAAGCAATGAATATCGATAATCAAACTGATAGAGACCGCATGCATTTCCATTGTCGCCTCCTGTTTGTGCATAACCGGCAGAGCCGGACTCAAACCGGGTAAAGAAAAGCATCTGCTCATTGACACCGATGTTTGATGCCGGAACATAGACCGTACATTTCCCGTTTCCATCAATATAGTATATAGTGCCATTGATATTAATCGTTTTGTTTTTCTGCAAAACACCATTATTTCCAAAATAATAGGTCGCACCACCAATTACTTTTAATCCCTTGACCATAATACCGGTCTTCTTCATAAAATAGTATTTTTTGCTATTAACTGTACGCCAGCCGGTAAGCATTTTACCTTTTGAGTTAAAATAATATGTATTTCCCTGCAGATTCTGCAGTCCGCTTAACATAACGCCTTTATCGTCAAAATAATATTTTTTATTATCAATGCTAGTCCAGCCTTTTTGCATTATTCCGGTATTGATATCAAAGTAATACCATTTCTGACTGATCTTCTGCCAGCCTGTAAGCATATAACCGCTTTTCTTATGGAAATAATAACGGTTATTCTTAATATTCCGCCACTTTGTCAGCCTGACCCCATTTTTATTAAGATAATATTTCTTCCCGGATTTCTTAATCCATCCGGCTCTTTTCACACCTGCTTTTGTATAATAATACCATTTTCCGTTTATTTTCACCCATCCACCACGAAAGTTTGGAATTACTTTTCCATCTTCACCGACAAAACGTTTTTTTATCCAGGAATTACGGACCATTGCCCCTTTACTGTCTACATAATAATCACCTATCCACTGTTTTTTCAATAATTTCCCTTTTGCATTATAGTAATAGTAATTACCATCATCCTTTAAAACCCAATCCGCCTTTGCAGTTAATGGTATAAAAAACATAATTACCATTACAAAAAATGATATGAATAGCATTTGCTTTTTTTTCATCTATTCTCTCCCCTTGTTTTTAATAATAAATAATCTTTCATTCTATTTTTTTCCATGATTTATAATTGTAATTATTTTCTTTAGTATATAAATTTTATATCCAATCACATCCTTTTCCTAGAAGTCAAAGCGAACAAGCGTAATACCCTAAAGGGCACGCGTACCCTTTAGGGCAGATCTCCGCTTCGCTGCTTACTCGTAACCTCCCGGCAGCTTTGCTGCCATTTCAGAGCTTTCATTTTTATGTTTTATTCTACATTCAATTTTTAGGAAAATAATACATGATTATGAAATTATTATAAAACAAATATTAATTATTTGTCAATACAAATTTAATATTATTGTAATTTTTTTAGATTCTTACATAAAAAAATAGCTTAAAAACCAAAATATATGGCTTTTAAGCTTTTAATCAAATGATACATTCGTCAAATAATAATACAAACAAGTCCACCACTGGATTCGTTCACGATTTTTTTCATAGTATCCTGCAATTTCACCTGACTTTCTTCTCCGATAACAGCTAATTTCGTACGTATGCCGTCTTCCACAAGCTGTTCAATGGATTTGCCAAAAATATTTGTTTCCCAAATTCCTTTTTCGCCCTGACTGTTTTCTTTTATATAAGTAATTAAATCCTGGGCCTGTTGCTCACTTCCAACAATAGGTGCGATTTCTGTTTCTATCTCTGCCTTTATTAAATGCACGGATGGACTGGCCGCTTTTATTTTTACACCATACTTGCTGCCCTGTTTGATCACGGTTGGGGCATCCAGCGTAATTTCATCCTGATCCGGAGTAATTACCCCATAACCGGTTCCACGGACAGATTCCATTGCTCCTTGTACTTTTTCGTATTCCAGCTTCTTTTCGGACAATTCACGAATCAAAGAAATCAGCTGATATTCCCCTTCGATGTTTACTCCCGACATCTCACTCAGCATTTCATAATAATATGTATCATCGATTTCTATTTGTATATGCGCCGTGCCTTCCGACAGTAGAATGCTGTCTAATTTTATTTTTCTTATAAATTCATTCTCGAACTGGATGGATTCATTTGAAATATCCCTTATATGTCTGATACGTTCTAACAGCTCCTTTATTCCTTCCAGAAGAGCTTCTTTAATCCGATGGCTCGTTGATAAAGTTTCTACCCATTTAGGAACATAAAATTCCATTTTTACCAATGGAAATTCATATAATATCCTTTCCATGATTTTGTGAATATCATCTTTTCGTAATTGTTCACAGTTCACTGCCATTGCGGAAACCTGGTAATTCGTCTCCAGATATTCCATTGTTTTCTTTGCCTCATCGCCATAAGGTCTTTCTGAATTGACTATTACAATAAATGGTTTCCCAATCTTTTGCAGCTCCTGAATGGATCTGCGTTCTGCTTCCAGGAAACTTTCTCTTGGCAGTTCTCCAAATGTACCGTCGCAGGTAACTACAATACCAATGGTAGAATGGTCGCGTATCACTTTCTCGGTTCCGATTTCCGCCGCTTTAGTAAAGGGAATTTCTTCATTCGACCAAGGGGTTTTTACCATTCTTGTCTGATTTTCATCCTCTACTCCTGCTGCTCCGTCTACTACAAAACCTACACAGTCCACCAGGCGTACTTTTACCCCTAACTCTTCTATCGAAACCCGGGCTGCTTCTTTCGGTACAAACTTAGGTTCTACGGTAGTAATGGTCTTTCCTTTGCCGCTGGTCGGCATTTCATCCGTGGCAATTGCTCTTGCATTTTCGTCCAGATTAGGCAGAACCATTTCTTCCATAAATCTACGTATAAATGTGGATTTCCCGGTTCGCACAGGTCCAACCACTCCCAGATATATCTCTCCGCCGGTTCGTGCTTGTATATCTTTGTACAGGTTAAATGCTTGCATAAAAATACCCCCTCGCTATACTAGTAAAGTATATGCAATGAAGGGGGTTTTTAGAATTTTAGTTTTTTGATTCTAATAATCGATATGAAATCATCAGGTATAATACCATATCCTGATTATCCGTATCTAAGGAGATCAGTTCTTTGATGCGCTCCATCCGATATAAAAATGTACTGCGATGAATATAGAGAACCTTTGCGGACTGAACTGCATTCAAATGATTGACTAAATAAATGCGCAGCGTGTCATAAAAATCCGTATGGTGTTGTGCATCATATTTTTTTAATTCCAATAACTTTCTGGAAGCGCACAAATGGGGCGGAAACTCCTTTACTCCCTGTTCAAGCAAATATAATAAAATCACTTCATCGAATCGGTGTATCCACTGATATTTGTGGTTGCGGCTGCCTGTATCCAGGGCAACCTGTGCCTGATAATAAAAATATTTCATTTCCGAAAATCCGACAAATTCATTACTGATACCAACCTTCAGATAACTGTCACGTAAAAAATAGACTAATCTGCCGCATACATCTTCTAATGTCCCTCCAAACCCGGTTAAGTTTATGAAAACTGCAATATCCGATTTATATTGAAATGCACAGGCACCGGGAACCAGGGATTCAATATGATGACAAATAAAATTAACTGTCATATTCTTCCGATCCAGCATAGCCACCTTGAAACTCATGCACACATATTGATGAGTTTCATTCCATCCGTATTCGGAAAGATTATGCTCTATCTGTGCCTGATTTCTATTTTCGTCTTCCAATATTTCTTTTAAAATCCGGTACAGTGAAAATACTTTTGTTTCTTTTGTAACACATAACTTTCGAAGCACTTTTTCTATATATCCGGCAAGGTACTGAACTAATTCCATCATGCCGGGTTTGAATTCCTGCAGTACCTCCGGAATAGCAATCCTATAGGCATAAATACCATGATCAAATATATTCATACACAGGCTGCGGTAACCGGTAATATATTCCGGAAATAAAAAAGGCTGCCGTATTGTCCTCGCCTGATTATATTCCGGATCTTGTTTAAATGCATTACTGTACTCAAACAGGTTATTCGGATCAATCAATTCCGTAAGCTTTTCATTTTCTTCAAAAATAACGGAATAGGAAAGCATAAAAAAATCGGACGTGCTAACCGTGAGAGGATTTCCGAAAATGCCCACACTTTCATCCATTACAACCTGTAAGTTTTTTTCTTCATCTGCCGCACTTTGCAGTATGTATTCCCACTCGTCATATAAGTCAAATATTTCCTGAACTTTGTTAAATAGCTGAAAAGAAGAACAGTTCACCGGGAATTCAAACACATTGTCTGAACCATCTGTATACCCGGCTGATTCTTCCTTGCCAATCACTAATAACAGTAACCCTTGCGGTATTAAACGCTCTTCCGGAAGATATTCATACTTTTCTACGATATAGATTTTATTCTCTTTCAGTTCCATCCCCTGCTCATAAAACATAGGACGGGACAAACAAAGGTTATTTCCTATATGATTGCCGGCTTTCAGTGTATATACCTCTTCTAATTTTGATTTAAGTACCTGGGCACTTAACCTCATTATGAAGCCTCCTTTCTTATTTTTTTTCTTCATACACATTGTATGAAAAAAAAATAAAAATGTCAATTGTTTGTTGGATTAACGAATCTTCTATTATCTGTTATAATGAATACAATAATTAAAGAATACATATAGGAGGTACTTGTTTATGTCTGAACAATTAAAAGCAGTTGCACAAGCGATTGAAAAAGGAAAAGCGAAATTAGTCCCGGATCTCGTACAGGAAGCATTGAACGCAGGAGTAGATCCATCTTTGATTTTAAATGAAGGCATGATTGATGCAATGAGTGTAGTCGGTGAAAAATTTAAAAACAATGAAATCTTTGTACCGGAAATGCTGGTGGCTGCCCGTGCTATGAAAAAGGGCGTTGAAGTTTTGAAACCGCATCTGGCCTCCGGAAGTGCCGGCGCCGCCGGAAAAATGATTTTAGGTACCGTTGCCGGAGATCTGCATGATATAGGTAAAAATCTGGTTGGCATGATGATCGAAAGCGCCGGTTTTGAAGTAATTGACCTTGGAGTAGATGTACCTGTTGATAAATTTGTAGAAGCCGTTAACAATAATCCGGATGTGAAAATTGTTGGATGTTCTGCTCTTTTAACAACTACTATGCCTGCTCTTCGTGAAACCGTAAAAGCTTTAAATGAACAACCTTTTAGATCCAATATAAAAGTTATGGTAGGCGGTGCCCCCATAACTCAGGAATTTGCAGATGAAATAGGAGCTGACTGTTATACCGCAGACGCAGCTTCTGCTGCACAGGCTGCAAAATCTTTTGTTTCATAATCTCTAATTCAAACCATAAAGGGGATGCACATTATGACGGCATCTCCTTTTTATGTGAAAAAAGATTCTATTAGTTGTTTTATACAGGAATTTCTGATAAAATATGTTTATAAATAGTATGGGGAGGGGGGGAATGCATATGAGAATTGAATTAAATGAAATCATTGATTCTGCCAAAAAGCATGGATTTACTGCAGCTGTAGAACTTTTTACGAATACCATACAGCTGTTACCCGAAGTCCGTGATATGTGCAGTGCGGACAAATGTCACATGTACCAGAAAAACTGGGCATGCCCTCCCGGCTGCGGAACCCTGGAAGAATGCGCTGCCAATATTGGGAAATATGCCTCTGGTATCATTGTCCAGACAATCGGTCATCTGGAAGACTCTATGGATTTTGAAAACATGCAGGAAACACAAGTCAAACACGATCTGTTATTTAAGTCCTTTGCCGACTTTCTTCGAAAGGATTGCTGGATACTCCCTCTTGGCGCCGGAACATGCCAAATATGCAGTACTTGCACATATCCGAATGCGTCCTGCCGCTTTCCGGATAAAATGACATCTTCCATGGAGGCTTATGGAATGCTGGTCAGTCAGATATGTAAAGATAATCGGCTGCCTTATTATTATGGTAAAAATACCATTGCCTACACATCATGTTATTTAATTGAGGAACTATAATGGAATATCTGAAAATCATAAGTGAGACAATCAAAGACGGAAAACCAAAATATACAGAACGCATAGTAAAAGAAGCTCTTGAGCAGGGATATACCGCAAAAGAGATTTTAAACCATTCTTTTATTCCAACCATGCGTGATATTGGTATGCGCTATAAAGCCGATGAAATCTATATCGCCAAAGTCCTTTCAGCAGCCAGGTCGATGAAATACGGATTGTCTGTTCTACGCCCTTATATGGAGCTTTCTGAAACGAAAAACATCAAACATGAAAAAATTATACTGGGCACCGTTACCGGTGACTTGCATGATATTGGAAAAAATCTGGTCGGGTTGATGTTTGAGTGCGCCGGATTTGAAGTAATTGATCTAGGCATTGATGTATCTGAAAAGAAATTCATCCGGGCGGTGAAGGATCATCCGGATGCCATAGTTGTCTGCATTTCAGCTCTGCTTACTACAACTATGGATCAGATGAAACATATTGTAAAATCACTTAATGAAATGGAGCATAGGAAAAACTTTCATATTATGGTTGGAGGAGCACCAATCACCCAGGAGTTTGCAGTGGAGATCGGTGCAGATGCCTATACGGACAATGCATATGATTGTGCTCAGCTTGCCAAGACTTATGTGGTTTGATTGAAATTCGCCTATAAAACAGTTCCATTATCTTCTCCGGACAAAAAGTCAAGTGCATTTTCAAGCGTTGTTTTACTGATCGCTTCCATGGCTTCTCTGGTGAAAAAGCCCTGATGGGAGGTTACCATAACATTTGGAAAGGACAGCAAGATAGCCATTGTGGCATGCCCCAGTATCCGGTCTGACAAATCTTCGAATACGCTGCCGTTCTCTTCTTCGTATACATCCAACCCCACTGCAAAGAACTTCCCTTCACGGATCCCCTGAACCAGATCTTTGGTTTTTATCAATCCACCTCTGGAGGTATTTACTAAGATGACGTCATCTTTCATTTTATTTATGCTTTCAATATTGATCATATGATAGGTACTTTCTAATAATGGGCAGTGCAGTGAAATCACGTCTGACTCAGCCAATAACTGTTCAAAATCTACATATTCAATGAAATCCAACTCTTTGTTCGGATACGTATCATATCCCAGTACACGCATGCCAAAGCCACGACAGATTCTTGCCATTGCCGCACCTATTTTCCCCGTTCCTACGATTCCCGCAGTTTTTCCGATCAAATTAACGCCCATTAACCCACTGAGACTAAAGTCATTCTCGCGCCCTTTGCTATATGCTTTGTGAGTACGGCGATTGGCAGTCTGTACCAGTGCCATTGCATGTTCCGCAACAGCCTCCGGAGAATAACTGGGGACTCTCATCACCGTTATGCCATGCTTCCTTGTTTCATCTATATCTACATTGTTGTAACCGGCCGATCTCATAAGAATCAATTTCACTTTGCAGTTAGAGAGAATCTGAATCGTTTCTCTTCCTAAGTCCATATTGACAAATGCACAGACTGCATCATAGCCGCTTGCAAGCTGTGCCGTTTCAGGGGTCAGGCCAGGCTCGATAAATTCCATTTCCAAATGACGGTATCTCTCCTGCTCCAGTAATTCTTCAAAAAATTTTCTATCATAATTTTTTGTTCCAAAGAATAAAATTTTCATATCGTTTCTCCTATTTTCCTACAGAACTGATTTACCAACGCAATCCTTTTTAACTCTTAACTACAATTCTTTTCTTTCATTTAGTTTACGCACTTATACCGGATTTCATTCTAAACTAACTATTTTCCAACGTACAACAAAGGAATTATCATGCGTGATTTAAATCCCCGCATGACAGTTCCTTTGGCTGAAAAGTCATAATATTTATTTTGCCAGCAGCATCATAATCTCATTGCTTCGTGTAATAAATTTCGTCATTTCCTCTGGTAATAACTGCTTATGACTGAGTAATGCCAAATCATAAAGCTGTTCACACATCATAGAAATATGTTCAGAATCTTTTTGTTCTAAAATATACTGTACTAATTGATTATTTGCATTCAATACCAATGTCTCTGAAGAACCAAGCATATTTGGATCCATTCCGTACATATTGTACATTTTCATCATATCCTGCATACGTCTGCTCTCTTCTGAAAGTGTCATCATGGAAGAAATATTTGCATTTTTCAATTTTTCAACTTTTACTTCCAGTTTTTCTTTACCCAGCACTTTTCTAAATAATTCGGTCAAAGCATCGGTAGTTTCTTTCAGGTCTTCTTCTGAAGCAGTTTCTTTAAAATTTTCCGTCAAATCTGCATCAATACGCTGAAATTTTACGTCTTCATTTTTCTGTTCTACATGAGAGATAAATGCGGAATCAATGTTGTGTTTCATGATAACCGCATCCAGTCCTTCTTCCTTGAACATGTTGATATACTGGCTCTGCTGTATTTCGTCTGTTACGTAGAACAATGTAGTCTTGGGTTTTTCGGCTTCCTGGTTTTCACCTTCTTTTTCTTTGTTTTCTTCCACTACTTCTACTTCAGGCTCTTCTTTCTTATTCTCAGCCATCAGATCTGTGAAAGTCAGGTATTTGCTGTCTAAATTTTTATAAAGAATAAAATCCATCATTCTATCACTGAATTTATTATCTTTTAAGCAGCCGAATTTAATAAACGGACTAATATCATCCCAGTACTTTTCATAAGCTTCACGGTCCGTCTTACACATACCGGACAATTTGTCTGATACTTTTTTACTGATATAATCAGAAATTTTCTTTACAAATCCATCGTTCTGCAATGCGCTTCGGGAAACGTTTAAAGGCATGTCCGGGCAATCAATGACACCTTTTAACAGCATCAGAAATTCGGGGATTACTTCTTTGATATTATCGGCAATAAATACCTGATTGTTATATAATTTAATAGTTCCTTCAATCGAATCATACTCTGTGTTGATTTTAGGGAAATACAAGATACCTTTTAAGTTAAATGGATAATCCATATTCAAATGGATCCAGAATAAAGGCTCCTTGTAATCCATAAATACTTTGCGGTAGAATTCCCTGTATTCTTCATCCGTACAGTCATTCGGATGTTTACACCAAAGGGGGTGCGTATCACTCAAAGATACCGGACGTTTATTGATTTTTACCTTATCTGCTGCCGGTGAAATCTCTACGGTTTCCTTCTCACCGTTTTCATTTTCCTGTTCTTCTGTCTTGGCCTCTTCGTGAATATGTTCTACTACGACATCTTCTTCTGTTAACTCACTTTCATCTATCGTTTCATATTCCTGTTCTGCATTTGCTTTAGACAGGAAAATTTCCACCGGCATAAAAGAACAATATTTTTCCAGAATTTCACGTGCCCGATATTCGTTTGCAAACTCCAGACTCTCTTCATTTAAATATAAGGTAATTTCCGTTCCGACCGTAGTTTTGTTTCCGGTTCCAATCGTATACTCTGTGTTGCCGTCACAAGACCAGTGTACCGGTTCAGCGCCTTCCTGATAAGAAAGTGTATCGATCTGAACTTCATCTGCCACCATAAATGCAGAATAAAATCCCAGCCCAAAATGTCCGATCATTTCATCATCATTCGTCTTATCTTTGTATTTCTCCAGAAAATCAGTTGCACCGGAGAATGCAATCTGAGTAATGTACTCTTCTACTTCGTCCGAAGTCATACCAAGTCCGGTATCAATAAATTTTAAAGTTTTTTCCTCTGGATTTACGATTATTTCAATTTTGTTTTTATGTTTTTCCGGAAACGTATACTCTCCCATAACGTCCAATTTCTTCAATTTTGTGATTGCATCGCATCCATTGGAAACTAACTCACGGAAGAATATGTCGTGATCAGAATACAGCCACTTTTTTATAATTGGAAATATGTTTTCACTGTTAATAGAAAGACTTCCTGTTTTAACGTCCATTTTAAACACTCCTTTGTTTTATTTATTCCTGCGGGCAATGAGTCAAGCGCAAAAATACAAATATTCTTGCATTTGGCGAGATATTTGCCTCTGAAATATAGTTTAATACGAGAAATACCAAATGTCAAGAGAAAATTAGCACTCGACTATAGTGAGTGCTAACAATTTTTTATAAACTTTATAAACTTTCCATAAACTTCTTTTATTGATTTATTCTATACCATAGGTTATACTTAGTTTATATTTTAGAAAAGGAATTTATATCTATGGAGCAGACGTTAGAACCCAAAAAATTCTCCGGTATTTCTGGAAGCACTTTGAAAATCATTGCCATCATCCTCATGTTTATTGACCACGTAGGAGCTGCTGTTTTTGAACGGGGGCTGCTGGCTTCCTCAACTGTCAGATCGAATACAGAGCTTTGGGAGTCGCTGCGCAACATAGATATCGTGCTCCGTAAAATCGGACGCCCTTCTTTCCCCATCTTCTGTTTTTTGTTGGTGGAAGGCTTCCTTCACACGAAAGACACCAAAAAGTATGCGCTCCGTCTTGGATTGTTTGCTTTGATTTCAGAGATCCCATTTGACCTTGCTATACGTGGACAGTTTCTGGAATTTGGCGCTCAAAATGTATTTTTTACTCTGTTTATTGGATTACTGGTCATGATGGCTGCATCCTATGTACAGGAAAAACAAAAAAGCTTGCTGCAGCTTCCTATTTTTGCAATAGGTCTTCTGGCCGCATATCTCTTAAAAACGGATTATAGCTACAAAGGAATTCTGCTGATTATCGCAATCTATGTCTGCCGGTTCGATAAATATGTACAGGCGGCAGCAGGTGCCGTTGCGGTAACCTGGGAGCTCCCGGCACCGCTGGCCTTTCTGCCGATTCTTTTCTACAATGGAAAGCGTGGTATTTCCATGCGCTACTTTTTCTACTGGTTTTATCCGGTACATCTTTTATTACTGGCAGGGATTGCCCGTGTAGTACTTATGCAGTAAACGAATGCAGCCTTACGTTTGCAAGGCTGCTTCATTGTATAGATATGATTCTTTAAGCTTCTACGACCAGATATTTCCCATTGGGTAATTGGAAAACTTCTGCCGCTTCTGCAAGTTCTTCTAAGGACATATCGGTTATATCCATACCGCTTTCATTGAAATATTGCTGCACCTCTCCCAGAGAATTCACGACCACTGCCATGCTGTCTTCCAGAAACTCTTCCGCTTCTTCCGGGGAATCCACCACATTTTCGTCAAACAGCTGCAGTTGATTCTTAAAAAAATATTCCAGACATTCTTTACTGTATTTACTCATGAATCGTTTCCTCCCATACCTTATTATAATCTAATGGTTATTTAATTTTTACAGTACTTTTTTGTCCTCTGTTTCTAAATAATTTTACATAATTTGAAATGAACTTATCTTTATAAAATTATAATATAATGGTAAGCTTAGCATTTATTAGGATTCAGGAAAGTTATATTACATTATACTAACAACTTTTTCATTACTTTAAGTACGCCATTATTTACATTTGTGTCTGCAATGTGTTTCGCTGCCTTTAAAACCTCAGGCTGTGCGTTTGCTACTGCATAACTTTCTCCCGCACTCTTCATCATCCCGATATCATTGTGATTATCTCCGAATGCCATTGTTTCTTCTTTACGGATATTCATGACTTTCTGTATCTTCTTAAGCGCATTCCCTTTATCTGCCTCATAATCCATAAAATCAATCCATAGTTCACCTGCGATTACCGTGTTAAACCGATCACTCCATTCTGCTATTACTTTTTCAGCAATATCCGGTACCCCATCTTTTTTAAATATAGAGATCTTAATCGGGGTTATATTTTGTGCCAATACATCATCCACTAAAGTTAAATCATTGTGGTAACTCTTTTGTAAAATCTCCAAAAATTCCGGATCCTTATCCTCCACAAACATTGTGCGCCCGGCTGAAACGGTAAGATAACACCCCGGCTGTTTTCGGATATAATGTATCAAATCCTCTGCATTTCTTTGGTTTAATTCTATAAATGACATCTCATATCCGCGGCAGACAACATTCGCCCCGTTTTCACTTATAAAAATCATCTCTTGCTCCACCGGTTTAAATAATTGTCTCATGCTGACATACTGCCTTCCGCTGGCAGCTGTGAACATAATTCCCTGCTCCTTTAACTTCAAAATAACTTCAAATATCTCCGGATTAATGTTATCCTGCCCTTCATTCAATAATGTTCCATCAATATCCGTTGCTATTAATTTTATCATATTTCCCTCCCAATAATTCTACTAATTTAAATATAAAAACAGAAACGCTGTATCAAATATTTATTCTTCCATGCAGGTCTATTATAAAGCTTACGGGCAAAAATTGCAAAAAGAACTTTCATCTCTTTTAAATGAAAGTTCTTTTTCCTATACAATATTCACATCCGTATTAGATAATTTCAGAAAACAGTTCTTTTACCGCCGGATAAATCCGTGTGAATTTTTGATACTTGATTTCATATTTCTCAACTGTTTCCGGTGTCGGTTCTACCGTATCCACTACTTTTACGATCTTTGCCGCTGCTTCTTCCACATTTTTGTACTCACCGCAAGCGACAGCAGCGATCATAGCACCGCCAAGCCCCGGCCCTTCTTCACTTTCGATGACATCCACTTTTATATTCAATATATTTGCAATCATCTCTTTCCAAAGAGGACTTTTAGCTCCGCCGCCGCAGATTTTAGTACGTTCAATCCGTATCCCAAGCGACCTGGCAATTTCAAAGGAATCACGGATTGCAAATGCCACCCCTTCCAGAACTGCCTGCGTCATATCTGCCCTGGTGGTATCCATGGTCATTCCGATAAACGTACCTCTTGCATCCGGATTGTTGTGAGGTGAACGCTCTCCCATCAAATAAGGCAGAAAATAAACATTATTTTCACCTAATCTGTTGATCATGCCTTGTTCACCGGCATAATCTTTGGTCCCAATAATTCCGTCCATCCACCATTTATTGCAGGCTGCCGCACTGAGCATACAACCCATCAGGTGATAATTCCCATCCGCATGTGCAAAGGCATGAAGGGCATTATGTGCATCCACTCTGAACTCTTTGCTGGAAATAAAGATAGTCCCGGAAGTACCAAGCGAAATATTACACTTACCGTCTCCTACTGTTCCGGTACCTACCGCTGCCGCCGCATTGTCTCCTGCACCCGCTGCAACTTTCACTTTATCTGAAAGTCCAAGCTCCGCTGCCACGTCTTCCTTCAAAGTGCCTGCCACATCACAGCTTTCATATATTTTTGCCAACTGATCTTCCGTGATATTACAAATTTCCAGCATTTCCTGAGACCAGCATTTATTCTTTACATCAAATAAAAGC
>Ga0153953_1000158_pt1 | contig 20671 bp, 26 predicted proteins | sample TSNJ037MetaG_FD_104718 | JGI IMG/M metagenome (GOLD analysis project Ga0153953, IMG submission 104718) | Attine ant fungus gardens microbial communities from New Jersey, USA - TSNJ037 MetaG | ecosystem: Host-associated > Fungi > Mycelium > Unclassified | place: USA: New Jersey, Wharton State...
ATATGTGTAACGCTGGACAAATACATCAACGGCGGCTCCGGTAATTATGGGTATGCCAATGTTATCGAAAGCGGCCAGGACGCCGCCGGCAGTACGCCGGACGAACCCGGCAGGTATATGCTCATAAGCGTTAATGAACGCAAGATAACCACGGCGTTCTTCCCGTCGCATGAGAAAGCCTATGCGTGTATGGAACAGGAGCTCTACAAAACGATGGACGGCGATCAGGAAGCATATAAGTTGGATGACGATTATGGAATTGATGATAATTCCGCATGGTCGGACGCCGATAATAACGCTATTTCCGATTGGTTGATTGTGAAAATTACGGAAGATATCTTGATGACCGGTAATCAAAGTGATAATCTACCGGCTGCGCGGACATCCGTGCATCTGGAAAGGCACCGGCTTCAGAACGCGGCCTGCAAGCATCTGAGCAATTTGACAGGCCGGGAGATAACGGCCTACTATGACCGCCGGGACTACTATTATTGGGGCTTTAACATAGCGGATACGCCCCTGAACAAAGAGGAGATCGAGAAGCTGTTCCTCACCGTCGGCGCCGATGATTTTGACCGCGAAAGCAACGATTTCGGCGAATACCCCATCATGGAAATTAACCAGGGGCTCGCTGAAAAGATGCTTGCGGGTGAGTTGCCCTTCATCATGTCCAGCTCACATGCGGACGATGAGGGCGTGTGGTTTTTTGGCCCGCTGGAAAATCAAATGGTAAATATCTTGATTCGTTACCCGGAAACCGACATGGAGCCGGATATTTTCAGGTTTGCCCTCAATGACGGCACATCCAAGGAAGCCCTTATTTCCTATCTTCACGAAGCGATAAGAGCGATTCCCAAGGATGAGTATGACGACAGGCTTTCCCGCCTGGACGCGGTCATCGCCTGCGTCACCCGGAAAACCGGATGCAAAGGGAATTGTCTTTCAACAGATTATGAGGCTGAAATCCTCTGACCAGAAAAGGAGAAACTTTATGAGCTACGAGATTTATTATGACAGGGCGTTTATCCGTGTAAACGATCTTTATATCCCTATCGTGAACCAAGGCAGCAACAACTGCTGGGAGCATAATTTCCTCTCCGGGCGCGATGTTCCCGAAAAGAACTGGCAGGTTCTTAACTGGCGCGACCGCACCAGGCTCCTATATTCGGAGACCGAGGTACGGGAGATTGCCAGGGGTTACGAGGAGATCAGCCAGAACAGTGGAACCTGCTTCAAGAGCAGGAACCGGCCGTTCGAGGCGGGTGAGCTTGAACGCTGGATCCTCTGCGGCTTGAAATCGGCCTTTACGATTGAGGAGTATGTTGCTGCCGGGAACAGGCTGGAGATACACGATTACTCCGCCGGTAGCACCAGGGACTGGAAGCTCTATCCGTTCTCAACCACCGGACAGTTCCTGGCGCTCATTGACAAGCTGAAGGGACGGACGCTGCTCAACATCCATTTTGTGAATAACCGTGAGATTCATCGGCCCATACGGTACCCGGATTACTGTAACGGGCAGGAGTATTATGTACTCTCAAGAACAAACGGTTCCGCAGTCCTGTTTTTTCGCAAATTGTCACGACGGGGATACTATTCGACCCGTAATCTTCAGGATACCGATGTGCGCCCCTTCAAGACGAAACAGGCGGCGCAAAGGTATCTGGATAAGTATAAGGACCGGCTGGGCAAGGGCGGATTCGAGGTTAAAAAAGTGCAGAACATGAAGCTGGCGAGTTGACGAATGGTAATCTTTACCACTTTGAGTCCAAACCATAATTATTGCAGATAGAGTAAAAAGCGAGGAGTGTTAAATTTGACACCTTATACAACTTCAGAGCCTGCTAGATTTGCCTTGCCCAACGGCGTCGTAATCGAAGCAGTATTGAGTGGAGATGGCGCCGACGACCACCGCGGGGAATGGAAGAGCATTGATATAACGGCTACTCACCCAAACGGTATCGTCGATACGTTGTGTGCCGTCGATTGGGAGGCAGGTCGCGGTACGAGGTCTCTTGTTTTTGATATTGGAACAGAAGATCCCATTTATACACAGCTTTACAGGGAGATTGATGAAGCTACTCCTATATTGAAAGAGATAAGTATCCAAGAGCTTGCCCTTAGTATTTGTTCTCTTAACGGCGATGATATTCTCAAATTCTATGCCGATAGAGACGAAAAAGGAGGTTGCGAGCTATACGGAGTCAAAAAGATTGATGCCTTTGAAGCTTCCCATGTACTTATCAATTATTTTGGAGGCAACTCGCCTTATGTAATTGATATGACAACCGCGGAGGACGACGCGAAACTGATTGAAGAGGCGTTAAACAACTATTTAGATTATTGCGGTATCAAGACCACATATGTCTTTGAAAGAGTTGGAGGTAAATCATGATTCTGATTTCTGAACATCCTAACGAGGATGAAAAAATTGAGGCGGCACAGTCCGCGCTTCTTGGCGCTGGTGTCCAGGTATCGGTGAAAGAAAACAGCCAGGCATATAGTGTCATCACGTTCGGGCTAGAGGAAGTCGACGGCATTTCCGATGAGCGGACTAAAACGCTCACTGCCGATCAAAAAGTTGCGTTTATGGAATATGCTAAGGGTTCTCTGTACAGCGGCCTGGTCCAAGATGGTTTTGAACGTCTTGGTTACCTGTTTGATGATTGGTGTGGCGAAACCAAATAAGCCGAGGTGGAAGGGCAGCCTGATGGACCGCTATGAAAACAAGCAGGTTGCGCTTGATCTGCTTCAGGATCAGGTTAATCATGCGAAAGCGAGGGAGCACTTATTTAATCAGTTGCTCCCTTGCTGCATCAGGCTGACCAGAGGCTACACACTTGGACGAAGTATAGCGAATGGAGGAATAAAAATGGAAAAATATCATTCTTCCGAGAGATGGGCAACTCAAAGACAGGATGATGCCAAGGAGGAAAACCAATGACAAACGAATCTAACCACCAATTGCTCATTAATGTGATTCAATCCGCGCTTGCGGAGAACCGCGAGAACGGTGATCGTCCCAGATTCGGCGCAGGCCCCAACCAAACCTCGTTTGTCGAGTCCATGTTGCAGTATCTTTGCTCTTATCTTGACTCAGAGGATGACTGGAAAACGGGCAGCGCGCAGCCAAACATCATGAATACGGGTTTAGCCCGGAACGGGAGTGGGAGGTCATCTGCGACTCGTATCAGCAGGATAACCCCATCCCCGATTCGTTTGTATGCAAGTATGGAATGAAACGCCCATGAAAAGGAGAATGAGTTGTGTGGACTGTTTGCTGGACTGATGACAACGGTGACAGATGGGAAAGATGCTTCAGCGTGGAAGAGGTTATCGCCATTGTCGAAAACCTTGATAACGACAATGTACTGATTTTTTCCCCCAACGCCGAAGATTGTACGGTCGCAGTCGACGACCTTGAAGACTATATCGTATAACAAATGATTTATTTAAAAGGAGTTGAGGGAATTGTCTGATATCCAATGGCCCATTACTGGATTGGGCGTCAGTTTGTATGATATCCGGGACATGCTGGACGCGGAGAAAATCCGCGCTCTCCTGCAGAAACATTCCACGGGTGTACTTGATGAATCACATGAAGAATTCCAGGAATACCAAAACGCCAGCAACGAGGATCGCTTCGATCTTCTGGAATGTGATTTGGAGGAAAGCAACGACTTTACCTGCGGGTTTCTTGCCATGGATGATGAGCGAAACCTGCTTGTTTCCGCCAACGATAACGAAGGCGGCTTTTATCTCATGTATGAGCCGAGTTATCCATGGGAGCGACGCGATAATGATTTTACAAGCGAGGAAGACGCAAGGCAATACATATGCGACTTTCTGATGCGGTTTATGCTGCCGGAGGTCACGGCCGAACAGGTCCAAGAAAAGATCGATTTCATCAAAGAAATCGGCAGCGAAAATTATGTGATAGAAGCAGGCGGGTAACCGCCTGCTTCCAGTTTATTTATTTGGAGGAGAAATAATGTGCAGTAACGCAACATCGCATGAATTATGATTATCTGATAACCGCTACTGGCGGCGAGAACCGCGTGGGCGTCATTTGCGAGGCTGAAGTCTTTTAATGCTATGAACAAAGTTATAAGTATTTGGTGTGATTGTATCGATGCGATACTGGACTATATACACCAATAAGCTGTTATGCAAGGAAAGGGCGTGAAATGCATCCTTTCCTTGTTTTATTTAATTAATCTACAGGAGGTTATTATGGACAGCGGTAATTTTAATCTATATGATATGGGCGCCTACGAAGGACAGGTTATATCGGGCTCTTTAACGATATTATTGCCTTTGTCCTGGATACGGTGGGAAAAGACACAGACCGGGGTATAGTTCGCGCTTTAAAAGACCATATGTGGTTTAACCCGGCAGATTCCCTGAACATACAGAACAAATACGGTTTTAAGTATTTTGGGGAGCTGCTGGAGCGGCATGAAGATAAAATAGGCGCAGAAGTCTGCCACCTAAGGGCTATTGCTCTGGCATTGGCTTTTACGAGGGAATTAGTGACCGACGATATGTTTGTCGGCAACCAACGGATAAATTTCATCAGAAAAATTGAAAGGCTCTCTAAAGATGACACTTACCTGAAGGGCGCGCTTTACCTGTTGTACGAAAGAGAGGAACGGGGCGACAAACTCCGTGCAGAGCTTATCCACGCAGAATATCGTAACACCGAGGAGACGCTTTTCATCCTAACCCTCTTCGAGAATTTCGAGGAGGCACTGGAGGCGATAAAACCGCAGCTGCTAAGGCTTTTAGGCCCGGAAAGAAGCATGTCGGTAATCCACAATGCGAGGCTCTTCGCATGGCTTATCAAAATGGTGTCCCCTATTCTGAAAAAAAACCGGAAAAAGGATATGGCGCTGTTTCGGGCCCTGGCCAAGCTTCCGGTATCTTTTGTCAAAGAAGGGAATACAGCCTATAGCGCTCTGCTGGAAAGCGGATACAGCTTTGATGAAATTGCATACGCCAACTACTCTCTTTTGCTATACCGGCCTGTTAGGGAAACTCTCCTTCTCGATTCCATCACGGCCGAGAGGATTGCCGCCCAATTTACCAAAATCTTTATTAACAGCGCAGATACGCACTCCGAGCATACTTATGATTTTCTTGAAAAGGTGTTGCGCCGGTATGAAGAATTTTCGATCAAATACGAGGGCCATAAAGGTTTGGTAGACGCTATACATTATGATATTAAGCTTACCAATCCCAAAACCTTTGCCTGGTTTTACAATTTGTGTGTAACGAGAGCAGAATCCGTATTCCATTTTGAGATCATGGCTGAAAAATGGGACTCATTACCGCAACTGCTTGAGCCTAAAGACTATACGGTATTGTTTGAGAACCAGCTACTGGAATATTCGAATTGCACGGCGGAATTTATATCAAAATGCATTTCAAAATACGACACCTTGACAGGCATTCATTACATGGATGCCTTTAAAAAGCATGATTGGTATCACGACAGGGTTTTTTCCTTATTGGTTAAAAAAGGGATTATCGACCTGATAGAAATATTTACTGAGAGTGCAAATCAGGCCGATGGCGATAAATCCCGGACAGAACCGACCGGGGTTCTCAAATATATATCTGAGTTTATCAAAGAAGTTACTACCAGGGAAGCTTTTGAATTCTTCCGATTCTTTTTTGGAAAATACGACTATTCTAACTTGAAGACCTTTTTCGGAGCGAGGTTCTCCTTTTCAGAAAACATTTTTAACGGTTTTAGCAACAGTTACTCCAGTAGAAAACCGCTTACGCTTAAGCGCGACTTTTTATCCGATGAGGAGCACAGGCAGTTCCTCGGCTGGCTGGATGATTGCATTTTTGGGGACAGCGTCAGCCAGTATGTGGAATTCACCATTTGCGTGCTGGACGATGACTTTATCTCAACAATCATGCCCAAAAGTGAACTGCGGAAAATTTATGATTCAATTTGCAAGATCGAAAGCAGTGTATTAAAAGGACATCGCCGCCAGATAAAAGAAAAATTGCTTACGGAAGATGAACTGGCAGCGGAAAAGGAAGCTGAACTGGCACGAAAGGAAGATGAAAAGCGGCAGGAAGCGATAAGGCAGCACCAAGAGGTTGCCGATAATTTCAAAACAAAGTATGACGGCTCATTCTCGTCCTTATTTGCTTTTCAAAATGGTTTCAAATCGTATTGGCAATCAGAAAATCGTGATACTGCGTTCAAAATGGTAAAAGAAACGGTTGATGATCTTCTATGCGGAGAAAGCCTCGCATTCCCAAAATCTGAGATCCAATCCTTCTTGAATCTGGGGAGTGTCATGCTCAAAAACAACGCAATCACCTTTAACGAGTACAAAAGTTATATTTTAAAAATTGAGGAGGATGAAACAAATGCAAGAGATGCTGTACAGGACGAATTTGATCCTTACGATGAATAGTTGTCATATTGATTTAAAGCATATTCGGAGCTTCCGCCGGGAGCAATTGCTGAGATGCTGTGAAATGCTGTCTCAAACAGATATTCCAAGCTACTGGTACCAAAATAGAGAAAACACTTTGAGCGAAATGATCGAGAACGAGGGATTCTTTGATTACCTCGCCGAGTTTGTGGAAGCGGATTTGGATATCGTCAGCGTCGATCATCTTGTTATGATGATACGTTCACACTGTGAGACAGTGACGGATTATCCCGCAGAACGGATCATTAGCACCCTAAAGACGGAGGCATTTAAGAAAACCACTTATTACGATTACCTGAAGTATTACAGTCATCTGCCCTTAAACAGTGATCGGCAAAGCTTAATAGCAGAAAATCTTGATATGTTTTACAAGCAGCAGAAAGTTCTTTTTTCGGATTTAACGGAAGCGGAGCGTGCACTGTTTGACGAACCATTCATATCGTGCTCCGATCTGTTCCCAATAGAATCGGTCAAACGAACCTGCGAATTGTTGGTTCTGGATACGGATCTGCTGGAGCTGATGCGGTTTTTATATGAAAACAAAATCGAGGTTTCTCTGGATGCTGAGGAATATGAAGTAATCCATAAGAGTTCAAGCCAGATAAAAGAAGGGTTTTTCAATGCTTTCCGACTATTTAGCAATGATACAGAGACAATGACGGACTTTGTCACTCGCTGGCAAGAGAACAACTGTCTCACTTATGACTTGGATGTGCTTGAGAAAAGGCTTCAGCTATTGGATGCTGAGCAACGGAAGGATGCGGTTAAATCTCGTAGCGGCTATATTAATCTGCTCTATGGCAATAAGATCAGCAATATTCCATTGGCAGACATCCGGGATTATCAGGAGGATATCCTTATCTACGCAATTACAAGTAAGAAAAACCGTTTTATTAGGCTGGTTGAGGAGAATTACAGTATCTTTGAAAATATGAGCAGATTCTCCATCCTGTTTGACCGCGATTTCTATACCGAATATATCAATCTGAACACATTAACCAAAAGTAATCTTGATGACTGCAGGAGGATGAGTGATCACCAATGGGAGCTTGCCGCCCTGCGACATGAAAGCTATACCTTTACGGAAATCAAAACCCTGTATGGTCTGTCGGAAGCATATATCCACCTTTATGACAGGCTTACCACTCCCCGGGTCGATGACCGGCTGATAACCCTCAAGCAGCTTGCCAAGAGAAAGCTGCTTATAAAGGACATGGACGACGCCGACATCAGCAAGCTGGCCGAAAAGTTGTCGGTGAAACCGCTGTACACATGGATGCGGGACAATTTTTCTCATATCAGCGAACTAAAGGCTCCGGATGCTATTCAGTTATTGCTTTCCTATGATGAGCTTACCGGCCTTATCCCGCAGATGAAAACCCCTTCTGATGTAATGCTTGCAGTGAGAAACAGGGATCGTATTCAGGGCTTTCCCGACATGGAGTCCTTAAAAGACGATATGCTAAGCATTGATACGGCCTGGGCCAGTCTGCTCAAGGCAATGGATTTCAGTAAGGAGTTTGTACAAGAGAACAAAGACCATATTATCAGCTTCGTTTGTAGGAACGGCGCCCAGATCGCACTGACCTATTACTTAAGTCTGAGCAATGGGAAACGGGAAGCTTTTAAACGGATCGTGAAAGCAGAGCTGATGGGGCGCTTTGAAAGCCTGAAATACTTCGAGGATGATTTGCGCCGGGAGATCAGCTATCCTGTCGATGACACTCTGAAGACGGCCTGGGCCAATAATTCGGATATGATGAGGGGGGATGTTTTTGTTAAAGAATATGATGACTTTTTCGGTACCATGCTGATGGGAACCATGCCGCAGCGCACCTGCATGTCCTATATGGACGGCCAGTACAAAGAATGTCTGTTGTCCGGTTTCGATACCAACAAGAAGCTGCTCTATGCCTATGTTGACGGAAAAGTCGCAGGTAGGGCAATCATCAGGCTTACCAAAGGCCGTTATTCTAACCCTGAAGCTCACATTGATGAAGGCGATGATGCATCCCTATCATTTGTGGATTTGGAAACCGCTACGGAATTGGACGACAAACAGAAAAGCTCTGTACAGGAGGTGCTGACTATCTTTTTGGAACGTCCATATATCGCGGGCGTGTCCCCGGAGATAGACCAGCAGATCAAAAGTCTGTTTATTGAGATCATGGAAGCGAAAGCCTCTATGATGGGCAGCACACTGGTTTTGAGCCGCGATTATTATGAAGCAAAAAAACAGGGCTACATAAATACTATGTTCAACCTGTACATTTCTCAGTCTAAGGCGGGAGCACAGTATTTTGACAGCTTGTCCGGCTCCGCTTATGTGTCTGACGAAAAAAGCTATCGGTCGAGCCGTTTTCTGATAAGGGAACAGGATGTTCGAAAATAGGGACATGAGCAAATTTATTTCTGTTTCATAATGGCAATGCGGAAGGATTTGTTTCCTTCCGCATTTGTCTTATTATTTCTATTTCCACATTAGATATATCTGCCAGAGCAGATAGAAAGGTTGGAGAAGCAATGAAAACAGCTACATTACGGGAACCGATTGCCGGAACGGGTGCGCAGACAAACCTATTCGCCCCTCTGTTCGTGGACTGCTTTGCGGGCGGCGGCGGATGGAGCACAGGCGCCGAGTTGGCGCTTGGCCGCATCATTGATATTGCCATTAACCATGATCCGGACGCTATTTTGATGCATGAGACCAATCATCCCTATACCCGCCATTACTGCGAGGATATCTACGAGGTAGACCCGATGAGCGCTTGCGGCGGCCGCCATGTTGCCTGGGCGCACTTTAGTCCTGATTGTAAGCATTTCTCCCGGGCAAAGGGTGCTAAACCGGTGGACAAGAAGATTCGTGGACTCGCATGGGTGGTGCTGCGCTGGGCCGCCCTGGTCCGGCCGGATATCATAAGTCTGGAAAATGTATCGGAATTCAAAACCTGGGGCCCGGTACGCCGCGGGAAGCCTATCAAGTCCCGTGCCGGAGAAACCTTTGAAAAGTGGCGCTCCCAGTTGGAGTCCCTGGGATACCGGATTGAATACCGGGAGCTTGTTGCCTGCGATTACGGCGCCCCCACAACACGCAAGCGGTTTTTCCTGATTGCCCGGTGTGACGGGAAGCCGATTGCGTGGCCGGAGCCGACACATGGGGACCCCAAAAGCGAGGCGGTAAAGGCTGGCAGGCTAAAACCCTGGAGGAGTGCGGCTGAGATCATTGACTGGACCCTCCCGGCGCCGTCAATCTTCCTGAACAGAAAGGAGATAATGACTAAATACGGGATTGACTCCCGAAGACCGTTAAGGCCAAACACGCAGCGACGCATTATTCGGGGAATTGACAAGTTTACCATTAAAGCAGATAACCCTTTCATCATTAAAATTGATAAGGGGACCGGCCAGGTGAAGGCTTCCAGCCTCTTGGAGGTCAACCATACCGGCGGAGATCGCGGACAATCGGCGCAGGAACCGCTTCATACCGTAACCATGAAACACGGCTATGGGGTGACCACATCCACACTATCACCTGTTGTGGTATCAAACAATGAAAACGCCGCCGGCAGTTCGCCCGCCTCCCCTACCGGCACCACTACTACCGGCGGGCACCAGATGTTGATTGTGCCTTCCCTGACGGCCATCGGTCAAACCGGAGGGGAAAGCGACCGCTGCCGCAGTGTGGAATCCCAGGTACATACCACCGTGTCCAAGGCGGAAACCTGTGTTGTTGCTCCTTCTCTCATCCAATACCACACCGAGCAGACGGAGGACGTGCGCGGCCAGCCGGTGAATGAGATGATCCGGACAATTGATACGGCAAACCGCTACGGATATATCAGTGCATGCCTTGCCAAGTATTACGGCAATGACCAGCACGGCCAGGATATCCAAGATCCTACGCATACTGTCACCACCAAGGATCGGGAGAGTCTGATATCCGCCGCCCTTGCCCGGTACCACGGTGAAAGCAAGGAGCAGTCCGTAAACGAGCCGGTACCGACGACCCTTTCTCAAAACCACGACGCTCTGCTGCTCCCGTATATGTCCAAATATTTCTCCGGCGGATATGACGGCGTCGGCATCAATATTAAAGACCCGGTTCCCACCGTCACTGCAGTCGATCACAATGCACTTGTACTTCCGAGCGTTGTGAAGATGAAGGGCGATAACCTGGGACAAAGCATAATGGAACCCCTGCAGACGGTTACTGCATCCGGCCTCCACTTTGGAGCCGTAATGACAACAATCGTAAAGGTGTCTCCAGGCGCGGACCTGCAATACTGGCCAAAAATCCGCGAACTTCTCAATACCCATTGCGGTTACAGGCTGGGAGATGATGAAGTTCTGCTGCTGGCCATTGCGGACGCCTGGTTTTATATTGCCGATATCGGGCTTCGTATGCTTTCCCCGAAAGAACTGTACGCCGCCAACGGTTTCCCTCACGATTACATCATTGACCGGGATCATAAGGGAAACGAATATGGCAAGGTAAAACAGGTCGCCCGGTGCGGAAACGCGGTACCTCCGCCGTTTGCCACTGCCCTTGTGCGCGCAAATGCGCCTGAATACTGCGGCAAGCCGCTTAGCACCATGGCGGAGCTGAACGAACGGATTGCCGTATAAAAAGATTCTTCGGGTCGGATCCACTTGAATAAAATTCTGCGTTTAGCCGTCCACAAGGAGTCGTATACTTACCTCCTTTCACCAATTGCCTTTTTCGCCATATTCCGTTATAATTACACTAGAATTGATTGAGGTGAGTATGGTTATGGCAATCTATAATTGTGGCAAGTGCCATTTTACTTTTGAACGTGCAGGTGAGGTAGAGGCGTGTCCGGATTGCGGACGAGAGTCTGTTCACGAGGCAACCCCTGAAGAAATTGAAGAATACCGAAAAAACAAAGAAGAAATGGACTAAAACATAAGAAACCGTGTCTCATTGTCGGCTTTCCAATTTTTGTCTTAAAGGATGACAGCCAAGATAAGTAGACAGCTTTTACAATCCTACAAATATGATGCTGCGGTTTCCCTTTTGCCCGACCCGGAAGTAACGAAAACCCTGTAATGTAACTCTATTATGTCTTTGTTTCCATGCACAACTATTATGCTTAATCTAATAAAAACATTAAAGGGGACTGTCCAGTCGGACAGTCCCCTTCTTATATCTAGTAAACTTGACGAATGATATTGGTAGTACCGCTCATCATGTCGTCCACAATAGTCGATACACGTTGGCAACAAGCGGTCATAAAAGCGGACAGCAGCCAGATGAGATTCTGTTTCGATTCATAAATCGAAACCTTTATTCTTAAACAAAGAAATGCCTGTATTTCGCGAGGATAAGAATAGCTCCAACTATATAGACCACCCAAATCATTGGGAGCAGCCATCTATCCCTTTTATCATATTTCCCCTGCTTTTTTTCCTTCCTCGTGAAAAAGACAGTGACGACCGTGGTCAGTATCATTATGATGCCAAGTGATAGCAAATGTGAGATTACATCTTCCCTGTTTTCGAGAGGCGGAAGCGGCGAAAACGGGAACGATACACCTTGGATACGATTATATTTCATTCCAATATCCCCTCACATATGTACTGTATAGCTTTTTTCGATATAATAAAACTTATTATATATCTATATTAGCAATACGTCAATCAATATATCTCCAAATCAGATATAAAACAGTTATATGTGTAGTATATAATGATACGGAGGGTGGTGGGATATATGGATAACAGGCCGGCACAAATGACGATGGAATGGACGCGGGATCGCATGCGTCAGCTGATATCTGCCACTGGGAAATCCGATCGTGCTTTCAGTATTGAGATCGGTCAAAGTCCCAGCTATATTTACAAAATACTCAAAGGTATATCAAATCCCAAATGGGATGACTTCTTTTATGTCGTATGGATCCTGAGGATGCAGGTATCGGACTTCTTTGATGAAGGGCTGGAGGACCCGCCACTCATTAATAGTATTCTTGAAGAACTGCGTGGCATGGATCACGATGAGCAGCAGGATATCCTAAATATCTGCCAGAAAATCAACAAAAAGCGTGATGCCCGGTAATGTGATGGGCTCACGCTTTTCCTTATTATGTAGTGTTGCAATTCCTATCTTCGGCCTGTTTATGTTAAACAGGGAGTGATGCTATCATGGCAGAAAGCAAAAAATTCGGCTATATGCGTGTGTCTTCCAAAGATCAGAACGAGGCCCGCCAATTCAAAGAGCTTCTGGAGTTCAGGATCAATGAGAGGGATATTTATCTGGATAAGCAGAGCGGCAAAAACTTTGCCCGGGAGCAGTACCTGCTCCTGCGGGACCGCCAGCTCCGCAAGGACGATCTACTGGTGATCACAAGCATTGACCGCTTCGGCCGAAACTACCAGGAAATTCTGGAGGAGTGGAGATACATTACAAAGGTAATTGGTGCCGACATCCATGTGCTGGACATGCCTATCCTGGATACCCGGCAACGAGGTGGAACCGAAGACCCCATGGGATCACTCATCAACGATATTATCCTGCAGCTTCTTTCCTATGTGGCCGACCGGGAACGAACAAATATCCGGCAACGGCAACGGGAAGGCATCATCGTTGCTCAAGAAAAAGGCATCAAGTTTGGCCGGCCGATTATGGACTTCCCGGAGGGCTGGGATGAGCTGTATGAAAAATGGAAAGCGAAAGAGATCCGCACCATTGAATTTTATGAACAGCTGGGTATCCACAAGTCTACTTTTTATGTAATGGTGGAACGGTACGAGAAGCTACGAATGGAATTTGATGACAATTCTAATCCTTAATAGAAATCAGGCAATATATGTAGCCAAATTCGTCCAAATATGTGGTCTACTATTTCTGGGCGTTCAGAAAGTGATTTCCTACTTTTCTGGACATAATATTGCCAATAGATTATGCCAGATTTCAACGTCCAGTAAAGTGTACTTTTTTAGACGATGCTTATTACTATTTGCAAACAGGATCAGGGTTGGATATTAATAAAAGATACAACCGTAACCATCTGGGAGCAGATTGTCTTTCATTACAGGGGCGATACGCGGACTTCGTAACTGAGCGGCATGGTTCCTGATAATGGATTGCGCTTGGGCCTCATCATCACAGATTGCGGCTACTGTGGGTACCTTACGCACAAAATACAGGTTTTCATATTCTACACCGTAGGCGGCCAAGTAGAGCATCAGTTCCTGGATTATATGAGTCTCTCCATCGACACCCTTTATCTGCTGGTTATAAAGCTCATGAAATCGCTTTATCGGAATTGGGCATTCCACTCCTTTCCTTATATAGAATTGTTTCACTAAATCAGCTTCATCAGAAAACTGGATATCTGTGTCTGGGCTATAATCTGTGTCGGTGCTTTCGGAATATACTCTCAAATAGCAGTCCGGGAGCCCTTCGTTCATTTCGTCATTGAATGGATGCTTTTCAATTTGTTCGCTAATCAGAACGAACACTATATTTTCTTTTCTTTCTTCTTTGCGCTGGGAATAGGCCTCGATATCATAATCATCCATTTTCACATTACCTCCTCATTGAGCCCTGTACCAATAATACTTGAATAATATCGGAATATCAATCTTTTTAATGTCGATATATGGCGTAAGACACCACATTTTTGCCAAAGTGCTAATTTATTCGACATAGAGTATGTGAGTCTGTGGGGGATTACAATGTAAAAAGCCGAGCTTTTCGTTCTCGGCTTTTGCGCATTAATTATACTATATATAAGGCATTGATAGATTGCGACACTTTCGTAAATAAAGTTAGTGAATGAAATTGAATACGGCGATCCAGATTTAACGTAGTGTCGGCTAGATTTAACCCCCAGGTGTCAAACGGCTCCGACATATGCAGAAATATTAACTCGGGCGACAGATCCATGCTTTCAGATTGTTATTACGTTCTAATTTTTCTGCTATCCATACGGATCGCCAAAATATAAATATTGATAGGCCTTGATAAATTCCTTACAATCTTCCATTTTTTCAGCAGGTAATTCTTTAAGGCTGGGGATTCCATATTTTATACAAATTTTGGCGTTCATATCTCTCAGGATCAGTTTCGAGTTTACAGAAGAAGGGCCATTGATCCTTAATAAATGTGCAAGAATTACCTTGGCCCTTCGCATTTTGTAGCGATACAGTACCTTGAATTGAGCACCGTTGATCTTAATTGTCATTCACATCTCCTCCACGTCTTGGAAGCAAATTACATTGCGACAGTCAGTGGAAGACAAAGAAACTCTCGTAATCGTCTAATGGGGCTACGGCTTCTCGCTCAACTGATCCGTCTTTCTACTTGCTCCAATATGATTACAGGGCAGATATACATTAAATCGCAATTGATATCCCACCTCCTCTCATATCGCAAACCAACATAAAATATCCTAATCCATGAATGTTCCTGCTTTCAATTATGCAAGAAGATTCACATTCTGGACTTATCTTTCTACTTTTTATTATAGAGCAAATATCTTACTATTCTCTTAACCATACTCTTTATTTGCTTTTTTCATTTATTCATTCGCTTTCATATTACCCGCCGATTTGAATCAACCACAGTGTCATCCTTTATCTTACCTAATATATTAAGGGCCTGAGTACAGTGTTTACTCAGGCCCTCTTATGCATGTAGGAGGAAAACAAGAAAATTCGCCTTAATTATAATGTGGCAATCTCTATTGATTATTCTTCTGATCTGAAATGCCCTGCGTTGCTTCATTGAAACTTTGACATAATGATATTATCGTGGTATAATATGGCCACAGAGAGGAGCGGTTAGCATGCCTGAGATAATTCCACTAAGGGAGTTAAAAAATACTGCCGCCATATCGGATCTTGTGGACAAAACGCAGGAGCCTATTTATGTGACAAAGAATGGCCGCGGTAAAATGGTTTTGATGAACATGGATGTTTTTGACCGTAATTTCTTTATGCAGAAGGTTTATAATGAAGTAAAGCAGGCGGAGCAGGCCATTGCGGATGGGAAAACTGTTGACGCCAGACAAGCACTGAGCCAAATAAGAGAAAAGTATGGAATATAAAGTTCACTTTACCATTCGGGCAGAGAGCGATTTGGATCGAATAGCCGATTACATTGCCAATCGGCTTCTTAATCCGTCTGCTGCCACGGCACTGTTTAATGAACTGATGGATAAGATGGAGAGTTTGACCAGAAACCCGGCTATGTATGAGGAAGCTAAGGATCCCTTGTTAAAAGCAAGGGGGTACCGCCGCATTCTATTCGGGAATTATCTTGCCTTATATCTTGTTGATGATATAGATAAGGTAATAACCATCACGAATGTGTTTTATGGAAAGCAGAATTATATTGATATGATTTAGCAGGTATGTCTACAATTTCTTTATTCAAGCTGCTCCATTGTGATAAGCGATACATTTATTATCAGGCCCCCGGCTCCAGCCGAGGGTCTCCTCTCACAAAAAAAGAGGCGGCTACCGTAATGATAGCCGCCTCTGCTTATGCAATTCAGTGTGTTATATTTCCTCCAAAGCCCAAAAGCGCCCATGATCGAGGTCCCGTTTAGTCTCCCGGATACCCATAAAATAAATCCGGTAGCTCCGACCCTGCGTGATGGCAGCGCCTGTTTTCTTCCGGAGCCTGCAGTAAACCGGGCCTTGCTCCTTATCTTCAATGGCTATGCGGACGTAGCCGGAAAAAGTTGTGTATATGGCTTCGACACATTTCCCCTCCAGTACGATATACTCCTTAATCGAGGATCTGCTTGAACATCCGATCCGATATATATATGCAATAGCCGGCGATAATTAGGCTCATAATAAAGAAAACCAGATCCCGCATAAACATAAGAGACAATAAACCGGCCACCACAAACGCGGCGCCGATCACACAGGATATGAGTGGTTTTTCCAGGAGTATCTGCGGCTCATTAAAGAGTTTATTAAGCTTATCAAGCATATTCGGCCCTCACTTTCCGTTGCATGTAAAGCGCGGCATTTTTTTGAGCTTCTCCGCTGTTTTCGGATTCATGCCGCGTTGCTCTATCTTCATCATATCCATACGCAGGCAACTGCCGTCTTTGCTGTCATAGCAGGAATTGCCGTGCCTGGGATACGGGCAGCCTAAGCAGAATTTGCTTTGGTCATTGAATACCTTTTGAGGCATATCCACTATGGCGGATACTCCTTTTTGATTTGACTGATCCATCCAAGCGCCATTTTTACCCTTGTAGCGGCCATACTGCGAATGCATTATTATCACCTCTTCTCATAATTGAATATTAAAAAAACCTGCTCGCAGGCAGGTTTATATTTTACTCGTTTCCTGGGTTCCGTCCACCCACTTCTTTAGGGCGTTATAAAGCATCTGTTCCAGCATCGTTGAGTCTACTTCCTGGAATATGCACTCCCGTTTTACAGCCATCCGCCCGGAGTCGGGGTAATAAGCGATCAATCCTGTTCCTTCCGGAATATCCCCGACAATCTTACCGCACAACTGCACAGGTGCGGCGTAGTAATTATGGTGGCCATGGAAGTTGTGGCCGTTGGGACTTCGGAAATCAGACAAGGATACCTTGACCTCAAAGCAGGTCACCAGAATTCCCAGCTCATAAACCGTGCGCCGATATACGCACCCGTGGCATCTGTTGTTTGGATAATCGCAGCCTTCCGATTTGCATGTCCGCGGCGTCTCCGGCCGGTAGATAATACTCTGCCTATCCAGGAATGAGGGCGCGATCCTGGCACAGTAGCTATTGTCGGCTGCCACATAATCCTCAAAACGGATAACATCCACATATCCCGAGATGGTTTGTACCTCTTCGGCCCAGCGGATGGTTCGTTTATCGCTGTGCATCGCCGGACGAAATGTCCGTAACCGCCGCTTGATCTCTCTGGTCAGTTCTGTTTCCATATTCACCTCCGGGAAGAAAGAGGGCCCACGCTGAGCGCAGGCCCTTGTCTTTTAGCAGATATCCAGCGAAACCATCTTATCCAGATACAATTGAGCCGCGGCCTCCAGCACCGGGAACTGTTGCTCGGATAGACGGGAATGGATTCCCACATTGAGGTAATCCACGCCGCTCTCCTCCTTGTAGATCGCGTCCACAATCTTAGGCCCGGTTGACACATCTCTGACGCCCATCTCAATACACCGGATAAGCTCCGCCGTTGACATCGGCTGCTGGCAGATGAGTTTCCAAATCTCATTCTGAACCCTGCTGAATTTAGGCCGATCAAACAGGTGCCGTGTAACCCTAAACGGAACGCGATCAATAAATGTAAGACGGGCGAAGGAAGTCAGCTTCTCGGCTAATCTTATTTGAAAAGGAGCCAGGAACGCATTTTCCATCAAATCATACAGAGCGTCAATTCCGGTTTCTCCTGCTCCGCTGATCAGAAGCTTCCTGCCGATAAGCTGCTGCAGGACTGCGTCGTATTCCATCAGACGCATTCCGGTATCCTTGCCTCGGGACAGATAGGCCTTTTTGAGCTCGTCGTAGTGGTAGATGCTCCACATTGAAGAGGTCCAAAGAGTGAATTCCGATGGATTCACTGCAAAATCCACACCCTTGCGGATGACCACCGGCTTTAGGCTTCCACCTGCTCCTTTAATGGTTTGAATGTTGCCAAGCGCTGCATACAGAGTAATCATGATAGTATCCTCCATAAGGTATTGAATAATGTTATTCCCCTACCACAACTAAACTGTATCTAGCGAATTCGTGCAACAAATTAGGCTAAAACTCCCAAGAATTCTTTGTCAGCCAGCAGCTTGGTCCGTGCCCGCGCAATCCAGGCGCTGACATGATTCGCTTCCACGCCGTACAGCTTTGCGATGTCTGCGCCCGTCATCCCCTTTAGCTTCAGCTCAATGGCAGTGATGCCCTTGGCCGTAATACCGGAGTAATTCTTTTTGATCTCCTCGATTCTGCTGAGCAGGAGCTTGGAGATGGCGTCTTCCTCTACAAGATAATCCATGTCAGTAAGCCTCTCCAGCAACTCTTCAGACATCATATCCAAAGAAAGCACGGTACTGTGAGGCTGTACCTCCTGACAGTAGTCTAAAATGGCATTGCGTATGGACTTGCGTGCATACTGCTGAAAGTTGCCATCTTTAAAGTGGATTGCAGCTTTACAAATTCCGACGCAGCCTGACTGGTAAAGATCCTCGTAGGAATAATCCGGGTTGCCGATAATCTGCTTAATGCTTCCCCTGATGACTTTTTCGATCAGATCAAGGTTATCCGCTATCAAAGCTTGCTGCGCAGCAGTTAATTTGGTATTCATATCCATAATAATTTCTCCTCATTAGCGATTGGTTCCTCCTCAGCAGGCGATCCGATTGTTCCGGAGCGTTCTCTGGCAGTCGCTCATCAACGACCTGCACATATGCTCCGAGAAGTTGGCAATGTGGGCCTCGCTTCTCCTAAGCCCATACTTGTCGCATATCCAGTGGTAGGCGCTTGACCTGGTCATAATGCCGTTTTCCCAAATCTGGTCAAACAAACGATGTGTTTCGATTCGCATATGCCGCAGGCGGGCGTCGGCAAGCGTGCCGAGGGGGAGTCCGGTCACTTTATCAGCGCTGACATAGGAATCGCATTCCGGGTATCTGGAACACACATACAGGTCCCCGCCCCAGTTCGCCTCTCCATGGATATAGCTGCCGTCCCGCTTTACGGCGCCGGCGCCGCAGTGGCACCGAACTGGATCCGGACGCCTTCTTTTCTCTTTCTAGTATCCAATCCTCCTTTTCAGAGGCCTCGCCATACGCACAAGGCCAATTCCTTTTCTCTTCAGCTATGTCAATTTTTTATCCGATCTGTCTTTCTACGTGTATTGCTCTGACGGTTTCTGCTATCACGGTGCTATTACATGCGTATCACTGACATAACACCGTGAACCGGCAAGGACTCCCTATAAATATCCTACATTTGTTTTGTTTATCTCTCCATAGGGATAAGACAAATATTTGCCTAAATTCAACACAATTTAGGAGATTACTGGAAAAAACTTGAAGGAACGAGATGCCCTTCTCTTTTGGGAAGGGTTTTTACGCTTAGCCATTTTTTATATAACTATCCCAAATAGGAAGTGGCTAATCTTTCCGCCGCATTCGCTTTTATCATATTGAAATTTATTTTGGCAAATAAAAAAACAACTCGTGGCTGTTGCCTTAAAAAGAGAAAATTAAGATTTTGGTAAGATGATTGTTTTATACTTATCACTGGTGGTTAATATGTTGCACCGGCATTGACTGCACGTTACGAAAACCGTTATACTGGATTTAGGAGGTTTTATCGTGTCCTATACAACAAAAGGCAAGCGAGCTATAGAAGTTAATGGAGTCATATTCTTTTGGTTTGTGGATTTGGATAAAGATTATATACCGCCCGCCGCTGGAACACGAAAGCGGAAACAGGACAGAAATACACATCTTTGGGATCACCGGCTGAAGATCATTTCAGAGGAAGGCGATATTCGCATCGACGTATTGCTGGATTCGGATGGGCCGAAAGCTACTCCAAAGTCCGTTAAGCCGGAACAGGTGTATGAGCGTATATGTGAACACCTCTCGAAATGACCATTTCCTATATGAAGTGATGGAGGTTTTTTATGACCGATCATGAGAGATTAGATATTCTAAAAAAAGCGAAAGACAGTGGGATGAAGGGGTGCCAATTAAATTGGATATCCGACTTTCAGGGCCTCGGATAAGAATGTTCTGTAACCAGGGTCGTTCAACAGAGTGTTTTCAGATCCTTATGGATGATCTTGAGGATGCCATTAAGAGCGGAACAAAAATGTGGGCATGGCTCTACTCTTCTGACACGCATTAAAACATTCGGTTCCTATGATGATTTAGGTTGATAAAGTGAAGTATTAACTGAAACTCTCAGCTTACATCAGGAACAATACAATTACCAGCCTGGCACTTACCGTATCGTACTGACGGATGGCCTTGGCGGCGCATCAACTAAATTTATCTTAACCGGCAATGCTGTGCCGACCTATTCAGTAATTTCCGATCCCCGGAGTTATTCGGTTACTTCGGACTCTATTACCGTCAAGATCTCCAACACTTCTCAAGTTGAGGGCGGATACGGGTATGCCTACTGAAATTGTCAAGTAAACCGCACACCCAAATTGGTGGTAAAGGTTGTCAAATTGGCACCGTCGGCGCGAAAGATTGGGCACGC
>Ga0153953_1000159_pt1 | contig 20631 bp, 14 predicted proteins | sample TSNJ037MetaG_FD_104718 | JGI IMG/M metagenome (GOLD analysis project Ga0153953, IMG submission 104718) | Attine ant fungus gardens microbial communities from New Jersey, USA - TSNJ037 MetaG | ecosystem: Host-associated > Fungi > Mycelium > Unclassified | place: USA: New Jersey, Wharton State...
CACGATTTGAAGGTTTTGGTCTGGTTATTACGGAAGCCAAATTATACCGCCTTCCGGTTGTCAGCTTTGAATGTAAGGCAGGACCGAAAGAATTAATACGAAACCAACATAATGGTTTTTTAATTCCATGCTTTGATATAGAGATGATGGCTGATAAAATAAATTTACTAATTGAAAACGATCAGCTTCGGGTAAGGTTTTCCGACAATGCTTATGATGACACTGCCAAATATGATTATCCCGCTGTCCTGCAAAAGTGGGAGAAGATATTTCATTCCTTATAAAAATATATCTAAAATGTGACGTTTGTTATTATAAAACTTGCATTTACAAACAGTAAGAGCGGATTGGAATATTATAGTAAAAAAGGCTTATATTTCCTTAAATAATACTTCTTTACAACATGCCCATAGATATGATAGACTATGAATGGTTCTACAATACTACACACAACCGGAACTATAAATATACATATATTTGCCGGAACTTTTTAGTATCATAACTCTGTAAGGAAGAAATTATGAAATTATTAATTATTATTCCAGCTTATAACGAAGAAGCCAATATTGGAAAAGTAGTGGAAAATATAAAGATGAATTATCCGCAATATGACTATATTGTTGTAAATGATGGTTCAAGAGATATGACTTCAGGCATATGCCATGAGAACGGGTATGATATTCTTAGTCTGCCGATTAATCTGGGATTGGCTGTTGCTTTTCAGACCGGTATTCGTTATGCCTGGCTGAATGATTATGACTGTGTCGTTCAGTTGGATGCGGACGGACAGCATTTACCGAACTATATAGGTCCCATGCTGGAAGAACTGCAGAAGGGAAACGATATCGTTATCGGTTCCCGATTTCTTATGAAGGCAAAGCCCAAATCATTGAGAATGCTTGGAAGTATCATGATTTCCAGGGCAATCAGGTTAACGACCGGAGTGAAGCTGACCGATCCCACATCTGGTATGAGAATGTTTAACCATAATATGATTCGTGAATTCGCAGAGAATATAAATTATGGACCCGAACCGGATACCATATCATTTTTGCTGAAGCAGGGTGTTAAGATATCAGAAACAGCGGTGGAGATGCATGAGAGGCTTGGCGGGAAAAGTTACTTTAATGCAGTCAAGTCCATAGAATACATGTTCCATATGCTTTTATCCATACTGGTAGTTCAAAACTTCAGAGTACGTTATTAAAACCAAGGGAGGCAGCATCATGACAGTATTACTCCGAATTATTTTAGTCCTGTGTTCCTTAAGTACATCGGCAATTATGCTGAGGAAGATACGGCAATCCAAGTTACAGATTGAATACATTGTATTTTGGGTATTTTTTGCGGTTATTCTGATTATTCTCAGTATATTCCCCGATCTGGCTGTTTGGGGATCAAATGCCCTTGGAATATATTCACCGCCCAATTTTGTTTTCCTTATTATATTATTTATGATGATTATTAAGATATTTTTATCCTCAATTGAAATATCCAATCTTGAATATCGTATCAAAGAATTGGCACAAAAGCTGGCAATTGATGAAGCACAAAGTAAAAACAGTCATAATAAAGATACGGAGAATGAGTCTCATACTGAAAAAAATGCAGAAAAATAATATAAAGAAATTTACAGGAGCAGCAGATAATGGAAGTGTTACTAATAGGAGGATCTAATAATTTTGTAAATGAGCTGATCAGTAAATTAAATAAAGAAGGGCACCATGTCTATATACTGACAGGTAATCGGTATCATGAATCTGCCTACAAAGGGGCATTTGAAAAATATGAGTTTCCATATGATTGTGATTCTCTGAATGAAATATTTGACAGTGTGAATCCTGATGTAGTTATATTTATGGGAGCTTATGATACAAATTTCAATTGGTTCAATGCCAGGAAAGAGGCTGTCCGATATTCAGCAGGTTTGCAGAATATACTGATGGTTTTTTCTTTGTTGAAAAAAAGACGTTTTATTTACCTGTCTTCCCAGGAAGTATTTCAAGACTCTTTTTCCTATAATATTGAGGAAAGGGAGTCGGTGACTGCCAGGGATTTCCATACCATGGCCATTGCCCAGGGAGAGGAGCTGTGCCTTAATTATCAAAAGACTTTGGGCATAGATATGATTATCCTGCGGCTGGATCAGGTGTACAATTTTCCCACGAAGCTGACAGAAGCCAATAATGTCTGCGCATATATGTGTATAGAGGCATTGAAGCATGGTGTCATTTATGCCAACGGCAGTAATATCTTTTCGCTGTTGTTCATACCTGATGCGGTGGAATTCGTATATCTTATTGTGGCGTGCAAAGAGCATAAAGAGTTACTGTACCATATTTCCTCTTCTGTGCCTGTCAATGAAATGCAGTTGGCTGAAATGGTGCGGGAGAATATGGGAGGAAATGTTAAGATAGAAGATAATACTTCCGGAGAAATATATCGTGTTGTATTGTCCGGCAAAACCTTTTATAACGAATTTAATGTACGTGCATTTAACCGTGTGGAAGATGTTGTCAGGGATATGGCATCTTATATAAAGCGTCACAAGAATCGCTTTTTAGAAGAGGGAGACTCCGGTAATACATTCTTTACCAGACTCAGGCAGAATTTAATGAAGACACTTAGGGTGACGGCACCATTTGTGGAGAGTATCGTGGGATTTATTCCATTTTTTATATTGAATAACAGGGCTGTGGGAAGCGAGTATTTTGCCAAACTGGATTTATTTCTGATCTATGTATTGTTATTTGCAATCGTACACGGACAGCAGCAGGCCACTGTTTCAGCTGTGCTTGCAGTGATCGGTTATTGCTTTGGGCAGATGTACAGCCATACAGGGTTTGAAGTCCTGCTGGATTATAATACCTATATCTGGATTGCTCAGTTATTCATCCTCGGCCTCTCCGTGGGGTACATTAAGGATCAGTTGACTTTAATCAGAGGTGACGGTGACAGGGAGATCAATTATCTGACAGGCCAGCTGAATGATATCAAAGATATCAATACAAGTAATGTCAGGATGAAGAATATCCTGGAGACCCAGATTGTCAATCAAAATGACAGTTTAGGGAAAATCTATGAGATTACTGCCGGTCTGGATCAATATGAACCGGAGGAGGTTCTTTTCTATGCGGCGGAGATTCTGGCCAAGCTGGTTGGCAGCGAGGATGTGGCAATATATACCATTGCCAACAAGTCCTATGCCAGACTGTTTTCCGCTACCTCTGATAAAGCCAGAGAGTTGGGTAATTCTTTGAACTATACGGAGCTGCCGGATATGTATAATGTCCTTTTGGAACACAGGGTGTATATCAATAAAAGTCTGGCGGATAATTATCCGGTAATGGCTGACGCTATTTATTCGGAAGATGAAATGCAGCTGATCCTGATGGTATGGGGAATTCCCTGGGAGCGTATGACATTGGGACAATCCAATATGCTTGCGGTGATCGGTTACCTGATTCAGAATGCGGTATTGCGGGCCAATCGGTATATTGAAGCTTTGGAGAATCAGCGTTATGTTGAGGGGACAAATATACTGGAGGTAACAGCGTTTTCTTTGCTGGTAAAGGCATATTTACGTGCAAGGCGTAAGAATCTTACCCAATGTGCGGTTCTGCTGATTGAGGTGGAGAGCGGCCAGCAGGAAGAAGCAGGCGTTAAGCTTTCGAAAATGCTCAGGCAGACGGACTTTTTGGGGAAAATGGAAGACGGCAGGCTCTATGCCCTGTTGGCAAATACGGACGATCAGTCAGCGAATTTCGTTATCAACAGGTTTACATCTGCAGGATATCCGTGCCGGGTAGAGGAGGAAATGAATGTTTGACATGGGATTAAGGGAATGGATCGTACTTACCATCGTTATTGTGAGTTCCATTATTTCCATTATGTATATAGTATGGGGAATGGTGATATACCCATTGATAAAGAAAGACATATTGCAGGAAGAATACAGTCGGATGGGATATCTGCTGCGGGGAATTGTAATGTTGTTGTGTCCGTTGGTTGGTCCGGGATTTTTTCTGGTTGGTCAGGTTATTTACTTATTAAACTTCCGCAGCGATGTGGATCTGGAGGACGTAATCTTCAGCAAGGACCGTGTGAAAACATTTACCAAGGCTGATGATGACCTGGGACGGGATATGGCGCCATTGGAAGAAGCCCTTGCAGTCAGTAACAAAGATGATCTTCGTACGCTGATGATGAACATTGTAAGAGGGGATGTGCAGAAGACCCTGACATCCATTTCCCTGGCATTGAATAGTGAGGATACGGAGACTGCGCATTATGCGGCTTCGGTGCTCAGAGATGAACTGAATGATTTTCGCATGACTGCTCAGAGGATTTATAAGCAGATTAAGGAAGCAGATGAGGATCAGATCAAATATGCCCAGTTTCTGCTTTCCTATATGAATTGTGTATTGGAACAAAAGGTCTTCACCAGTATGGAACAGGAATCCTTTGTCCGGATGATGGAGGAGGTAGGTGATATTCTTTATGAAAAGGAAAGCAAGCTGCTGGAGAGTACCCAATATGAATGGATCTGTTCAAGGCTTATGGAAATAAAGGAATATGATCTTGCCGAAAAATGGTGTATCAGAGGAATGAAAGAGCATCCGGAGGAACTTGGTGCCTATACATGCCAGCTTAATTTTTATTTCACAACGCAGAAGAAGGAGCAGTTTTTTGAAGTAATGGAGAAACTGAAGAAATCCAGAATCATTTTGGACAGCAAGACATTGGAAATGATCAGATTGTTCAGCCGGGAGGTAAGTTCATGTCAATGAAGCTGTTGACTATATTGCAAACTACAGAAGCTTTTGTATTGTATATGATATTAACAGTGTTGCTTCCATCTTTGGTATTTTCAAGGAAATTTAAGCATTTTCATTTTACTGTCCGTTTTTTCCTATATTTTGTGATTGGTAATTTTTATATTATAAATCTGGTATATATACTTCAGCTTATCCATATATCCAACCGGTTTACCCTGATTGCGGGAACTGCTTTGCCTGCTGCCCTTGTGTTATATAAATCAAATAGCGGCATGATCAGTGAGCTTTATAATAAGTACTCTGTAATTATTAATAAAATATATTACAGGCAGATGAGGCAAAAGACACTGCGGCTAAAGATCAGAAGGTGGTGCAGGAGCAGGCTTAAGAGGTTCTTTAAATGGTTTTGGCAGCTGCTGCACCGAAGGATCCTGGATATTCTATTGGTTACCGGGCTGACGGTATTGATGCTGTGGCTGTTCGGAAGCAATCTGCTTACTACTTATGGATATACTACTTCCGATATGCCGATCCATAACTATTGGATCAATTATCTTGGAAAAAATGAAATCTTTGTGGCAGGTGTATATCCTTATGGGTTCCACTGCGTGATTTATTTCATTCATGAAGTATTCGGTATGGATACCTTCGTACTTTTGCGTGTATTCTGGATGACCCAGACATTTTTAATTCATTTTGTACTGCTGGCATTCCTGAAGTATTGTTGTAAGTCCCGATATTCTGCTTATATCGGGGTTGGGTGTTATATTGCGCTGCCGGTATTTTTGCCAGAGACCTACTCCCGGTTCTTCAGTACCTTGCCCCAGGAATTTGGTATGCTGTTTATCCTTCCCTCCATTTGCTTTGCAATTGCTTTTTTTAAGGAAAGGAAGATAGAACTGGAGCTGAGGATACAGGATAAGTGGGGTGATTCCAAGTGGTACCTTCTTGGTTTTGCCATGAGCTTCAGCATGACATTCTCCATACATTTTTATAATATGATGATTGCGGGATTGTTCTGCGCAGGAATAGCAATTGGTTACTTTTTCCGTTTTTTCAGAAAAGGATATTTTGGAAGGGTGGTAATCACTTTCGTTCTCAGCATGGTAGTAGCCATATTGCCAATGGGTATTGCATATGTAACAGGGACACCACTTGAAAGCTCACTTTATTGGGGAATGGGGGTTATGTCGGGTGAAGTCGAGGGGGTTATGGAGGAAGAGATTTCTGATGAAACACATATACCGGAAGAAGGAACAGAAGTATCAGAGGAAGCGGGTATCATAAACCGTCTGAAGGATATTGGTTCCCGGGCAAAAGGTCATTATTATCACAATATGTATCGATGGGTGCTGGACGGTGAAATACCGTTTATACTTAATTCTGTATTTGTATGTATGGTGATTTTACTATTGGCAGCTATTGTCTGCTTTGTTTTGAAAAGAACTGATTATGGTGCCTTATTGATTTCTGTGGATGTATATATGCTGTTGATGTCAGTCTTGCTGATATCCGGAAAAATGGGGATACCGGAATTAATGGATGCCAGCCGGTGCGGTATATTTTATAATTATTCACTGCCTATACTATGGGCACTGGCATTGGATTCCACTCTTTATGTACTGCTTGGCGGTATAAAGAAGAAAATGGTTCTTAATATCATTTCTCTTGTGTGTGCGGCGGCAATCGGCATAGGCCTTGTATCTGAGTATGGATGGAAGAAACCGATGCTGATAGATGGATTGCAGCGTAATGAAGCAGTCACCTGCCTTACGAATATTATATATGAAAATGACGACTTTAAATGGACGATCGTTTCGGCGAATGATGAAACAAGGATGGGAGAGGATCATGGGTACCATTATGAAACAATTGATTTTTTACGGGGGATGGAAAATTCGGTTTCAGAAGAATCTATAGCGCTTCCCACAAAAGTGGTATATTTCTTCATAGAGAAGGTGACAATTGATTACGGTCTCATGTTCAAAGGGAGTGGGCAGGCAATCTCAGAAGAGGGAGCGGCCATGGCCCTGCCTGATGTAACAGGTATTTTTGTTTATACGGAACAGAACAGATGGATTGTCATGTCCAGGATGTATTATTGGGCACAGGAGTTCCGGAAATTATATCCCAATGAGTTTAAGGTGTATTATGAGACGGATGATTTCGTATGTTATTATATTGAGCAGAATGAATATCAGTTGTATCATTTCGCAATTGATTATGGTTATAACATGGCTTATGGGAAATAACTGATTCATGTTAAAGGAGCGTATTGCAGATGGTAACCCAAAGGAATTTTTTAACAATAACGATAATGATGTCCGTGCTGTTTTTCATGTTCCAGTTTTCCGGTGTAATCAAAGAGGTACTGAATGATTATGAAGTCAATGAATATGAGGAAGATACGAGGACGACACTGACTGAGAAGGATAGTTATTCTGCCGATATATCCCGGACATCTCCTGAAAGTAGTGAGTATTTTGTGTATATCGGCAATGTGCAGGATTCTGCTATAGGAGCTGTGGCAGAGGAATGGTGCTCCTATGTGAAGAGAGATCTGATAACATATGAATCGGTACAGGAAAGTATGGTAATCTTTGATTACCAGGTAATCAGAGATTCCCAGGTAATCGGGGGTTCCCTGCCGGAAGCGGTACTGTTGGATCCGGATTATCTTGATCTTGCGGATATTACACTGCTTATGGAATATGTGGACGAGGGTGTAAACCTGATATTTTGTAAGATACCCGCTCATGACTTCATCACAGGAAATCAGGAATGGCGGGAGCTGTTGGGCATAAGTGAGGTCAGGAGCGGTGAGGAGATGACCTCGCTGGCTGGAATCTGGCTCCATGACGGTTTTTTGCTGGGAGGCGGGATTATTTATAGAGCGGAAACGGATGAAGATGTGAAGCGTCAGGATCTGGATCTTGAAGTGACATGGTATGTAACGGGCAGCAGAACCAAGACATATATGACAGGTGAAATAGAACAGGATGGGGAAGAAGAGAAGCCAGAAAATGAAGAGTTACCAGCAATCATATGGAGAAACAGTGTTGCTGGAGCAAAGATATTTGTGGTAAACGGGGATTATCTGGAAGACAGTACGGGTATTGGTTTGTTAAGTGCGATCATGTCGGAGATGTATAGTTACTACATATATCCTGTTGTAAACGCACAGAATGTGGTATACATCAATTATCCGGGAGCGGCTTCCGAGAATAATAAAGTTATGCAGACCCATTACAGCCGGAACCAGAAGGAAGTATACCGTGACATCATATGGAGCGGTATTGCAGCTCTGGCGAGTGCCACATATTCCAAGGTTACCTGTATGATGAGTCCGCAGTTGGATTATGAGGATGTTAATGAGCCCGGCAGTTCTGAGTTGATTTACTATATGAAGCTTCTGAGAGAACAGAATATGGAAATTGGCTTGTCATCTTCCCAGGTATCTGATCTGGCCCTCTCCGCAAAACTGGATCAGGACTTTGCTTTTTTGAATGATAATGTACCTGCATTTTCCTGGTTATCTTTTTATGTGGGCAGCTTTGAATCCGGGGCGTGGGAGGATATTTCTTCCCATCCGTTAATGGGTAATATCCGCACGCTGCTCAGGGATTATGAAAGCGGCTGGCCGGTTATATCCTATGCAGAGGAGGATATCACACTACAGAGTGCAGTCAATATAGGGTCTGAACATACGTATTCTGAGAACCTGCTGGTAAGGAGTGTGGAAACAGCACTGGGATATTCAGCGGTTGCAATTGATATCATAGAGGTAGCTTATCCGGAATCAGAGGCGTATACCTGGGAAAAGGTATATGGTTCATTGTCCTCAAATATTTTTGCTTATTGGGAAGACTATAAGATGTTCGATGAGACTACCCTGACGGAGAGCGATAAAAAAATCCGTGAATTTCTGGCACTACGTTATTCCCATGAGCGTGTGGGGGATGTGATTTATCTGGATATTACCGGTTTTAATGAGAATGTAAGCTTTATCCTGCGTACCCATGAAGAGAAAATTACAGGAATCAAGGGGGCGGAATTTACGGAGATAGAAGAAGGCGCCTGGTTGATTAAGGCAAAGGAAGCACAGATTGAAATATCACTTACACAGACACGTAAGCCATATTACTATTAATGTGAAGCGTTAAGGTTAAAAAGAGCCGAAGGCAGAATGGGGTGTAGAATGAAAGTATGTATTGTTGCAGAAGGCTGTTATCCCTATGCGGTAGGCGGCGTTTCCAGTTGGATTCATAATATGATACATTTATTCTCTGATGTGGAATTTTCATTGCTGGCTATTGTTGCAAACAGATCCATAAGAGGAAAGTTTGAATATGAATTGCCGGTTAATTTAATGGAAGTACATGAGATCTACCTGGAGGATTATGATTGGAGCAACGGGAGAAAGCGGTCGGGCAGATCAAGGCTTGGTAAAATGGAATATCAGGCATTACGCAGCCTGATTTTGAATCAGAATGTGGATTGGGAGGTATTATTTCGCCTGTTTGCAAAACCGGAGCTATCTATTGATGAGTTACTGATGGGTGAGGATTTCTTCAGAGCTGTAACAGATTGTTATAAGAGTCAATATTCCCAGGTGGTTTTCTCTGACTTTTTGTGGACACTTCGGTCAATTTATCTGCCGTTGTTCTTTGTTCTTAAGACAGAGCTGCCGAAAGCAGATCTGTACCATTGTGTGGCTACAGGGTATGCGGGGGTGCTTGGAGGAATGGCCAAGGTACTGCATGGCAGTAAACTGCTGATATCCGAACATGGAATCTATACCAGGGAAAGAGAAGAAGAGCTGATTAAGGCCAAATGGGTAAGCGGAATATATAAAAATATCTGGATCGATCAGTTTAAGAAGATGTCAAAGCTGGCTTATGATAAAGCGGATTTGGTTACCAGCCTGTATGAGCATGCAAGAGAGCTTCAGATTGAGCTGAAATGTCCGGCAGAAAAAACAATGGTAACACCAAATGGAATAGACAGCAAGCGTTTTGCTGATTTAGAAGGTAAATCTGAGGAAGAAGAATCCATGGTAAACATCGGCGCTGTACTGCGCGTGACGCCAATCAAGGATGTAAAGACCATGATTCAGGCTTTTGGTTATGCGAAGAAGAAGCAGTCACGTCTGAAGCTATGGATCATGGGGCCCTGGGAAGAAGATATGGAATATGCCCAGGAATGCTTTGACCTTGTGGAAATGCTGCAGATTCAGGATGTTATCTTTACGGGGCGTGTGAATGTAACCGAATATCTGGGACGTATGGATCTAACCATATTAACCAGTATCAGTGAAGGACAGCCGCTGACAATATTGGAAAGCTTTGCGGCACATAAACCGGTTATTGCTACAGATGTGGGGAATTGCCGGGGACTTATATATGGAGAAAATGATGATTTTGGACCTGCCGGTATTCTGGTACACATTATGAGTGTGGAAGAAATTGCGGAAGCAATGGTTGAAATGGCAGAAAATGCCCTGCAGAGACTTAAGATGGGTGAAAACGGATATCAGCGTGTCATGTCTAAATACTGCAGTGAGCATATGAAGGAAACCTATCAGAATATCTATAAGATGTTTGATCCGGATTTATTGGTTTAATGAACGGAGGGAAATGAATCATGTCAGGTATTGGAGTGGATCTAAACAAAATTTTTGAAAAAAATACAGTTGTAACAACCATTATCGGCTCCGGTTATAGTCTGGTGGTAACGGTTGCACCGATGTTTCTTGTAATCGGTAATATTCTGATTATGGGCCAGGTGCTTGGTTTCTCAGAATCAGGATATATTTCCAGGGAACTTTTCTCGTGTACCATATTATATATTTTTATTTTTGCCTTACTTACGGCAGCTCCGTTTAACCCTGTATTGTCACGTTATCTTTCCGATGTGATCTATGAGGAGAACTATCAGGATATTCTGCCATGTTTTTATATCGGCTTGGTGCTTAATATTGTGACAAGCTGCCTGGTTGGGATTCCATTTTGTATATGGGAATATATAGTGGGAAATGTGGATATTATTTATATCTTTACCGGGTTCTGCGGTTATATTGCATTGGTCCTGGTATTTTATGCTATGCTTTACCTGTCGATTTGCAAGGATTACAGAAAGATTTCACTGTTCTTCTTTATCGGTATGGCAGAAGCATTTTTATTGGCAGTGGTTCTGGTATTTATTTTTGGCTGGGATGTTACCTACAGCATGCTGTTTTCTATCGTGGTGGGATTTTTTACCACAGCCTGCCTGGAGATAGCTACAATTAAGAGATACTTCAAACGAAACAGTAACCACTACGGAAAGGTTTTATCGTATTTCAAAAAATACTGGAAATTGATGGCGACCAATTTCCTGTATACATTAGGGTTGTATATTCACAATTTTGTATTCTGGACCACTGATCTGAAGATGGTGGTGGCAGACAGCTTTGTATGTGCACCGACTTATGATATGGCTACGTGTATTGCCATGTTTACCAATATATCCTCCAGTATCATATTTATTACCAGAGTTGAAATGCATTTCCACCAGCGTTATAAAGCGTATTCGGAGGCTGTGATCGGAGGCAGGGGAGCAGATATTGAAAATACCAAAAAAAGGATGTTTGCACAGTTGGCAGGAGAGTTGATGAATCTGGTCCGTGTGCAGTTTATTGTATCGGTAGTGGTATATCTGATCTGCATTGTGTTCCTGCCCCAGTTTGGTTTTTCCGGGCTGGTACTTAAGATTTACCCCTGTCTGGCAGCGGGATATTTTATCTTGTTCGTTATGTATGCGGCTATCATTTTCCTGTATTACTACAATGACCTGAATGGTGCCATGTTGACTTCCTTTTGCTTTTGTCTTGGGACTTTTTTGGGAAGTATGGTATCCAAGGAATTTATTGAAATTTGGTATGGATCAGGTTTGATATTTGGGGCAATACTGGGTTGGAGCGTTGCACATGCAAGGCTGCGCTGGGTAGAACGGAATCTGGATGTGCACACATTCTGCAAGGGCGTATTGTTAAAGAAAGGGAAAGGAACAAAACCTCCCCAAAAGGTGTTTGATCGGACGCTATCATAGAAAGAGAGTAAATATGAGTAAAAAGGTGTTATTTGTGATAAATACCCTGGGGCAGGCGGGAGCGGAAGTGGCTTTGCTGGAATTGCTGCGAAGCATGGATCCGGCTGAATATGATATTTCATTGTATGTATTGATGGAGCAGGGAGAATTGCTTTCCCGGATTCCTGAGCATGTGAGGCTTCTGAATGACAGGTATGAGGAGGTTTCCGTATTGGGCAGGGAAGGTTCGGGTAAGATGGTCTCTACTGTCTTGCGGGCGCTTGTTACCAGAGGAACGATATTCCGAAGGTTTCCATATCTGGTGAGTAACCTTGCCGCGATGATCAGGCGGGGGAGAATCTGGCCGGATAAGCTTTTATGGCGGGTTATTTCAGATGGCGCAAAACGCCTGGAGGAAACCTTTGATCTTGCGGTGGCTTATCTGGAAGGCGGTTCCGCCTATTATGTGGCGGATTATGTGAAGGCCCGGAAGAAAGCGGCTTTTATTCATATTGATTATGGGCAGGCAGGATATACCAGAAAGCTGGATCAGGATTGTTATCTGCGGTACGACAGTATATTTACGGTATCAGGAGAGGTAAAGGAACATTTTCTTGCGGCTTATCCGGAATGCGGACGCAGGACGGAGATTTTTCACAATCAGATGGACCAGGAAGAAATCAAAAGGCGATCCAGGGAGGTAGGGGGATTTACCGATTCTTATTCTGGTATCAGGATCCTTACAGTAGGAAGGCTGACTTATCAAAAAGCTTATGATTATGCCATTACTGCCTTAAAGCTTTTGAAGGAGGAAGGTTACCCGGTAAAGTGGTACGTTTTGGGTGAAGGGAATCAAAGAACAGTACTGGAGAAGAAGATAGAAGAGTATAGCCTGCAGGAGGATTTCCTATTGCCTGGTGCAGTGGCAAATCCTTATCCGTATTACGCACAGACCGATATTTATGTACATGCCACCCGGTTTGAAGGGAAAAGTATTGCCATACAGGAAGCGCAGATTCTGGGATGTCCGATCATTGCGTCTGACTGCAGCGGTAACCGGGAGCAGATTGAGAATGGGGCAGACGGGCTGTTATGCGATCTGGATCCGGAGGCGATTAAGGAAAGTATAGCGGTTCTTATTAAGGATGAGGAAAAAAGAAAGGCTTTAGGAAGGGCCGCAGCAGATAAGAACAATAGTTACAAGGAAGATATGCAGATGTTATATGCACTTATGGAGTAAGTAAAATATGGGTTGGATAAAGAACATAGTGAAAGGGAAAACGACAGCTTCCTGGAAGTTTTCCCAGGCAGAGTTTGTGGAAGATGCCAGGATACTGGATAATCCAGGCCGCGGATGGTATCTCCTTCATTCATTTGCGGCAGATGAACCTATTAATGAAGAAGAGCTGAAGTGGTGCATCTGTAAAGAACATAAACTGGCGCTGGTCCTGATAGACATAGGTAAATACAGGAATATACCCCTTGATATAGAAGCGCTGACAAATATTGGTGCCATTTTACGTTTTTTCAATTGTGTAGGTCAGGAGGTCATCCTTCGGATCGTATATGACAGGATTGGAAAGGGGATAGAACGGGAGCCAACACTTATGAACATGATACTGCGGCATATGAATCAGATTGGTCCGGTGATTGAGGTACATGCGGATTGCATTTATACTTTACAGGGATTGTTTATCGGCAGTTGGGGTGAAATGCATAATACTAAGTTCTTAAAAGCAGAAAGTCTGGAAAAGCTGGCAGTAACATTATGGAAAGCAACACGCGGCAGCTGTTATATGGCAGTGAGGCGTCCGGTACAGTGGAGATATGTTATTCCGGAAGAAATGGCCGCGGATTCGAAAGGGCAGGCAGGAAGACTTGGTTTATTTGATGATGGGATGTTGGGTTCGGACAGCCATTTGGGAACCTTCGGCGTACAACCCAGAAAGGAAGCTGGCTGGCAGGAAGCCTGGATGCGGGATGAAGAACTGGAGTTTGATAACAGGCAAAGCCGCCTGGCTCCAATTGGCGGCGAGGCCCTGATGGGTGCCAGGGAACAGGCGCTGCCTTTTTCAGAAGTGATTAAAACCTTCAGAAGGATGGGGGTCAGTTACCTGCATAGTGTTCATGATCCCAGGCTGATATCCCATTGGAAAGAGAATCAATATGTGAATGAAAAGGGCCAGGAAATGAGTCAGTTTGACTATATTGGGAATCATCTTGGCTATCGGTTTGTTGTCAGAAAAGCGGATATCCTGGCAGCAAAGAGAATGACGCTGTCCATTGAGATTGCCAATGTGGGATTTTCCGGAATATATGAAGAAACGGAAGTGTATCTGATTTTAGAAGATAGTGGAAAAGGAAAAAGAAAGATTATATTAAATGAAGACGCCCGAACCTGGTATGGAAGCCAGACGGTAACTATTTCCAGGGTTCTGGATATAATAGATATGAAAAGCTGCAGTGTCTATCTGGGAATGAGACGGTGCAAGGATGGATGTGATATCCGCTTTGCTAATGAGGGTGCTGATGATGTAGTTTATTTGGGACATATGAAGCCAAAATAAAATCTTCTTGACAAAGAAGACGGGCTAAGGTATGATAGCAAGTCGGAGTATAAGTACCATAAGTGGAACGCAAGCTGCTGATGATTATATCTATGGGGATACAAATAACCCAGTAAGTCATATTATACGAGGAGGAAATAATTTGACAAAATTTTCGGTAAAAAGAATAATAACGTTGTTTGTGGTCTGTTTAGTGCTGATTTTGGTATTGATTCTGGCTTATCGATACAATAATGTGCGATCAGCGGAGTTCAGGACCCGGGGGAATGATTTTCAAATACTTCAAAATGGTCAGTGGAGTGACTTTTTGATCAAAGGTGTTAATATGGGTGCCGGTAAACCCGGCTCCTTTCCAGGTGAGATGCAAATAAATAAGGAGGAGTATTCGCGATGGTTTAAGCAGATCGCTGATATGAATATCAATGTGGTTCGGGTATATACTATTCTTTCGCCTGATTTTTATGAAGCTTTGTTTGAATATAATATGTTTACTAGTGAACCGATCTACGTAATTCATGGGGTTTGGCTCAACGAGGAAGCTATGGTAAAAAATAATGATGCTTACTTCCCGGAAATCAAAGATGATTTTGAAAAAGAAATTAAAACCCTTATTGACGTTTTGCATGGAAAATGCGAGATAGAACCCAGGAATGGACACGCTTCGGGTACATATCGGTGGGATGTGTCACCATATATAATCGGTTACATACTTGGTATCGAGCTTGACGCTGAATTTGTTATCAACACAAATGAGTTAAATGCAGGAATAACAAACTTTGATGGTAATTATCTCTATACGGAAAACGCTTCCCCCCACGAATGCTGGCTTGCACAGATGGGAGATTTAGCCATTAGCTATGAACAGGAAAAATACAGCGTGCAAAAGTGCGTTAGCTGGTCAAACTGGCTGACTACAGACCCTCTTGAGCATACAAACGAACCGATGCCGGAAGCGGAGGATGCTGTATCTGTTGATACGGAGCATATCCTGATTAAAGAGACTTATACCGCCGGCTTATTCGCGTCTTACCATATCTACCCGTACTATCCGGAGTTTATGATGTACCAGCCTGAATACGCTTCTTATATAGATCAGAGCGGAAAACTTAATCCTTACGAGGCATATCTCCTGGATTTGGTTGCGCATCATAATGTGCCGGTACTGGTAGCTGAGTTTGGGGTTCCGACTTCCCGTGGCAATACACATGAGAATGTCATAACCAGCTATAATCAGGGTTTCATAACCGAAGAAAAGCAGGGAGAATATATAGCAGATATGTTTGACAGCATCATTGCTGCTGATTGCGCAGGAGGGATCATATTCACATGGCAGGATGAGTGGTTCAAGCGTAGTTGGAATACAAGTGATCTCGACGATCCCGAACGCCGTGCATATTGGTCAAATTATCAGGTGTCGGAACAGTTTTACGGTATTTTGACCTTCGAACCAGGTGAAAAAAAATCCGTATCGTATGTAGATGGAGATATTTCAGAGTGGAGCGATGACAAGCTTGTTTGCCAAAGCGGTGATTTAAGCCTATACATGACCAGTGACGCGAAGTTCGTTTACCTGATGCTTAAGAATGACGGTGGGAACATTGATTTTGAGCAGTATATCATCGGCATAGACAGTGTGGAAGAGCAAGGGAATTTCAACTTCAACGATATGGGCATATCTTTCTCAGGGGCGATGGATATGGTGGTTGTTATGGACGGGCAGGATAATTCCCGCATTCTTACGGACGCGTATTATGATGTATGGTACCGATTGCATAGTCTTATATACGTGTTGGAGCGTAATACACAATATGAGCAGAAAAACAGTGGGATATTCAATCCAATCAATTTAATTTTGCGAAACGAAATAACCCTCCCATTGACCGGCGAGCTACTACCCCAGAGCTCATACGAAACAGGACGGCTGCTGCATGGGAACGCGAATCCAGACTCTGCTGATTTCAACTCTTTGGCTGATTTTATGATAAATTCCCAAAGTAATGCGATTGAAATACGCATTCCATGGCAGCTTTTAAATGTTGCGGATCCATCCGCAAAAAAAGTGATCGGCGATTTATATGAATATGACTATTTTGACACGAATCTGACCAATATTGAGGGCTTCTCGCTGGAAGTTATTGCACTTGAAAACGGTGAGGAGAAGGAAAGAGCTGATGGCTATTACTTCTGGAACCCCTGGGAGGAACCGGAGTATCACGAAAGGTTGAAAAAATCCTACTATATACTGCAGGAATATTTTTCAAAATATTGAGGGAAAACGATATGTTAATTAAGAATCTCTATATAATGATTGGCGCACTTGCCGGCGTACTTGCCTGTACTTATGTATTTATCATCTATACCAAGATGATACAGAACCGCAGGAACAGATTACAACAGATGCATATGACTACGATTCAGCATGACTTGAATAAGCTGTTGACAATAGCTGATTCTGATTATGCTCATTATCTTGAAGAATATCTAACCGCAATCCAGTTACGTGTAAAGAACAGATCTTTTCGGACAGCACTGGAGACTGCTTTGCTTGATCATCTGGCGGAAGCCAGGCAAGAGGATACGCAAAGACTTCTTGCGGTGGCATATGCCCTTAATTTTCCCTCTTTATGCATGTCGCAAATCAGGAGCCGCAGTAACAGGAATGTGGCATTCGGCAGCCGTAAAGCAGGATTATTCCAATATAAGGAAGCCATACCCTTTATGCTTGACGCGCTTTCCATTTTCTCCAGCGACACGCAATTTCAGATACTTATGGGGTTGTCCCGAATGGGGGATGTGGATGCAATGGAAACGGCATATAATAAGATCGGAAATTATGTCATGGTCAATGAGCGATCCGTTTATGAAATAATGGAAGCCTTTACTGGTGATATGCGTGAACTGTGCAGGCGCATGATTCATTGCGAGATGGATTTTATTTCGGCACTGTTTTTAAAATCTCTTGACAGGGATACGGCAATAGCGTTGTCCGAGGATATTATGGACATCATAAAGAGCGGAGGTAAGGAACAGCGTATTGCTGCAATAAAGGCGATAGCCCTTACAGAGGATGGAACATATGCGCGTCATCTCCTGCCGACACTTGAGGACAGTGATTGGGAGGTCAGAGCAATTTCCGCCAGAACACTGGGTAAAATAAAAGTCCCCGAGGTTAGCGGCGCTCTATCGTCTGCAATATACGATTCGGAATGGTGGGTTCGCCAAAACGCCGCTTCATCGCTTCTTTCGTATCCTGATTGCGAGGAAATCTTCACCTCGGTAATGGATTCTAAAGACTCTTATGCTAAGGACAGCGTTATCTTTGCTCTCGAAAATGCGGGAAGAAATGATATGCTTGCAATAATTTCGCAGGCACCCAAGGGATTGGATGAATTGGATTATGACTCGTTGAATCATTACAAAGGCAAAGAACTGGTGAACATTGTATAAGCCAGACTTGCGGAAAGGTGTGTTATTGTGCTCGAATATATACTTTACAAGTTTATCCTTGGTTTTAATAAGTTTGTTGTAATATATGTCATAATTATAAGTGTGCTTAACCTGATTCAAATGATAATAGCTATGGTGTATACGCCTGCGTATATGAGAAAGGTCAAATTCTCAGACATCAAGATGTTCAGCGAATCGACAAATATTGTACCTATATCCATACTTGTGCCGGCATTCAACGAAGAACAGACTATTGTTGAGAACATCAAGTCGCTCCTGACATTGAATTATGTAACCTACGAGATTGTTGTGGTAAACGATGGCTCTGAAGACAATACACTCAGCGCTGTTATAGACGCTTTTGCCCTGAAAAAGGTTTCTTACCCACTCCGATCAAAAATACAAACAAAGAATGTGCATGGCGTATACTATAATCCGGAATTTCCCCGGCTTCGTCTGGTAGATAAAGAAAATGGAGGAAAATCTGATGCATTAAATGCCGGCATTAATATATCGCAATATCCTTATTTCGCATCAATAGACGCGGATTCTCTGCTTGATTCGGATGCACTGATCCGTATCGCCATGTCGTTTATGGAGTACAAGTATACGATAGGGGTTGGCGGACTGGTGAGGGTTGCAAACGGATGCAAGATCGAAAACGGAAAGGTAGTCAATGTTGAGCTGCCTAAAAGCGGCTTGGCAAAGTTTCAGATTGTGGAGTATTTTCGGGCATTTCTGGTGGGACGGATCGGCTGGAGCTCATTAAACTCCTTATTGATTATTTCCGGAGCTTTTGGAGCGTTTAAAAAAAGTGCTGTTCTGGAAGTAGGCGGATATACCACCGGTTCAATTGGCGAAGACATGGATCTTGTTTTAAAGCTGCATAGGTATATGCATGAAAAGAAATATAAATACAGGATTTCATTTTTACCGGATCCGGTATGTTGGACACAAGCGCCGGAAAACATCCGTGCTCTGTACAGCCAGCGGCGTCGTTGGCATATTGGTCTGATTGACTCACTGCATCGCAACGCGGATATGTTTTTTCGCCCACGTTTCGGCGCTGTAGGTATGATATCCATGCCATACTATTTTCTGTTTGAGATGCTTGCTCCGGTTATTGAGGCTATAGGGTTGATAGTAGTTCCTCTCTCATACTTTTTTGGTATTCTGTCTATAGAATATTTTATTTTATTTTTTATAGCAACAACGCTCTTTGGTGTTATTTTGTCAGTGGGTGCGCTGGCAATTGAAGAGTATACATTCAATAAATATGTCAGGTTGAAAGATGTTTTCACATTAAGCCTGTATAGCATTATCGAAAACTTTAGTTACCGGCAAATGACGGTGTTTTTTCGCCTCTTTGGGGTTTTGCGGTATAAAAAATACAAGCAGTCATGGGGTACCATGAAGAGGCAGGCATTTACACCAGAGGAACAGGAACCGGTTGATGCTAAAAGTGAAACCCCTGTTTAAATGCGAGATGTGGTTTATATGTTAAAGAAGCTTACCTATTCCATTGTGGTAATAATTACGGTTATATTGGTGGTTTTGGTTGGGTCCCACAGCCAGACCATATCCGATAATTTGTTCTCAGAAAGTTCGGCGTATGTACCGCCGGATAAAATCGTAATGATATGGGATTATATTGGCATACAAGACGATAATCAAATTCCCCAAAAAAGGATTGCACATGTGGGGCTTGATGTTATAGCACCTACATGGTTCGCAATAGAAGGCGAAAACGGATATGTATCCAGCCTTGCTGACGAAGGGTATGTTAAGAGGGCTCACAAGAGCGAAACAGAGGTTTGGGCGGTTTTTGAAAACAGATCGGACACGATGCTTACATATGGTGTGTTATCTAATAGCGATGCACGAGAAAAAGCAGTTAATGCAGTTACAGATTATGCAATTTTATATGGGATTGACGGTATAAATGTTGATTTTGAAGCGATGAGCGGTCAGACTTTATGTTTCTTTTATGAGATGATTACCGAATTATATGAAAAGCTGAAACCTCACGGTATTTGCCTTTCTATAGATATATCTTACCCTACAGATTACGATCTGAGTCTGCTGGAAAAGAACGCAGACTATATTGTTTTGATGGCATACGACCAGCATCACGCCAACTCCACGGAGATTGGCCCGGTTGCTGCGATTGATTGGGTCAAAGAAGCTATAGAATATACGCTGGAATATGTGACGCCTGATAAAGTTATCCTCGGGATTCCGTTCTATACAAGAATATGGGTGGAGAGCAGCGAAAATGGCACATTCATTACATCTGAGTCTGATGGAATGAAATCCGCATATGAACGATTCAGTATGCTTTCCACGGTTTGGTTCCGGGAAGATCAGACAGAACAAATATATGCTGAATACGAAGGTGAGGGAAAACTGTTTAAGGTCTGGCTTGAAGATGAGCACTCACTTTCATTGAAGCTGGATACCATAAATGATTATGAGCTTGCAGGTCTCTCCGCATGGCGGCGCGGATTGGAACTGCCGGAGATATGGGAATTGATAAACGCGTATTTTAAATAGTCAGATAACAGAATGTTTTAAGAGATAAGAATCACAATAAAGAAAGAATAAAACGCGCAGTCATGGGAGCAGCTTCTAACCTCACCATAACTGGGCGTTTTTTGAGATTAAGTGGGGGATATCGGGGGATATGGGGTATGTTTATGAAAAAAGTCAGAAGAGTATTTGCGATAATTATAACCATGACAATAATTGGATCAAGTGCATGTTTGCAGGAA
>Ga0153953_1000162_pt1 | contig 20583 bp, 16 predicted proteins | sample TSNJ037MetaG_FD_104718 | JGI IMG/M metagenome (GOLD analysis project Ga0153953, IMG submission 104718) | Attine ant fungus gardens microbial communities from New Jersey, USA - TSNJ037 MetaG | ecosystem: Host-associated > Fungi > Mycelium > Unclassified | place: USA: New Jersey, Wharton State...
CTTATATCGGAATTTTTATGCATTTTATTTTTGTTATGAGGTCTTGGGCTGCTTCTGTCAATTTGTAGCGCTAAATTACGTAAAGAGCATTTATTCTAACGAACATTATGCAAGCCAATCTTTAGCTTTGTGCAGAAAAGGAGATAAATCAGCTACGTTGGTTTATCTCCTGTATTTGGTGAATGCCATGAATGCCATGAGGTCAAATACTTCGTAGCTTGCTGCGGGGTATTTAATTGATTTATGTAGATATTAAGAAGGTTTTTTTACTATAAATAAGAAATACAAATTGCGTATAAGCTTATCACGTTAATTATGAAGAAACGGTATAAACGTACCGGCAAGAGATGGGTAAATAAAACTACTAATTGCAAAGTAGTGCCATAATCAATAATATAAAAAAGGTAACACAATTCATATTGTGTTACCTCTTTTACATTATTATTATCGGTATTATAAAGTAAAACTTTAGAGGTAAATGAAAAAAAAAATTATACCGAAACCAAGGAGGAACCAATGAATACTGTACAACCGATAAGGGATCTGAACGATTTAACACGCTTTAAAGATTTTTACCTGAACGTAAAACCTGACAAGAGAAACTATCTGCTGATTATCATTGGGCTTAATACAGCATTACGTGTGTCTGATATTCTGAATTTATGCTGGGAGAATGTGTATGATTTCCGGTTACAGAAATGGCAGGAGCATATTACTATAATTGAACAGAAGACGGAAAAACACACATCTATCTACCTGAACATGAATGTTCAAAAAGCGTTGGAGGGGTATAAATATCAGTTGGAAGAGCAGGGAAACGGCATAGTATGTTCTGAATACATATTTAGAAGCAATGGCAAAACAAGCTATCCTATTTCCAGGGTTCAAGCTTTCCGAATCGTGAAAAAGGCGGCAGAAAAGTGCAATATAGATGGAATCATCAGCTGTCATTCACTGCGGAAAACCTTTGGTTATCATGCATGGAAGCAAGGCGCTGCCCCTGTACTTCTTATGAGTATTTATAATCATTCTTCTTTTCGGGTCACATGCCGTTACCTGGGTATTGAGCAGGATGACAAAGATCAGGTCTTCCAAAATATTATCCTTTAATGATATGCATTCGTTACAGTTTAAGCCTAAATGACATTGCCTTCTGAATTGTAACATTCCGTCGTGTATATTGAATACTGAAACTCCTAATGTAAAAGAGGTAACACAATATGAATTGTGTTACATGATACAAATAAGACTTTAGTAACAGTCACATTTCTCACATGCAAATAATCACAATTCAAGGAGGAAAAATATGTTAAGAATGTCAGTATCTGTAGAAGAATATCTGATGATTGGAGAGGATATAAAAATCGTTTTCCTTGGTGGTACCGGAAAGCATATGAGGATTATGGTGGATGCTCCAAAAGATGTGAACATTGTAAGGAGCAGTGTGATTGCTAAGAACATCACAGATCCTGAGGAAAGAGAGAAGCTTCCGAAATACTACAGACAGGAGGAGCAGCCTCAGAAGTTCAAGAAAGATAAGCAAAATATATCAATCGTTGAAAACCGGGTCAATAATCAGTAAGAAAGAATTTCAAGTTAGTAAACCGGAAACCTAGGGCCGGATTATTATAAAACAATTGTAAACGGATTTACAAGAAAAACACAAACACATGGAGGTAAATTTTATGGTAGTAAAACACAATTTAACAGCAATGAATTCTAACAGAATGCTGGGTCTGACCACAACGGCTCAGGCTAAGTCCACCGAACGTCTTTCTTCGGGTTATAAGATCAACCGTGCAGCTGATGACGCGTCAGGCTTATCCATCAGTGAGAAAATGAGAAAGCAGATCAGGGGTCTGACACAGGCATCGGCCAATGCGCAGGATGGAATCAGTGCAGTACAAACGGCAGAAGGTGCTTTGAATGAAGTGCATGATATGCTTCAGAGAATGAATGAACTGGCTGTTAAGGCAGCTAACGAAACCATGTCCGAGTCCGATAGGCAAGATGTGCAGAGAGAAATGGATGCTCTGGTCACTGAAATTGACAGAGTATCTGAGACTACCAAGTTTAATGAGACCTATTTGCTTAAGGGAGATTCTAATGGAAAGGTATCAAAGGATTATTCTTATAAACCAGCAGATGTTTTAAAAGACACCTTATATTATGTAAAGGGTACTGAAGTAAAAACTATTGAGAAGGGAACACTGTTCTCTGCATTAGATACTTCACTCACCTACTTTTCAAGTAATGCAGGTCAACAAGTAGGCGAAGCTTATACAGAAGTGGCAGCATTTACAACCCAAAAGGCGGTCACCAGTACCGATTACTATATGGCTGATGCCAATGGTGATTTTTATTTAGTAGCAGCTGGAGCTGAGTATAATAATGCAGTAACCTATTATACTGTTGAATTTACGACTAATGGTAGCATTTCATCTGCATCGCAGACTGATGCACTTACTGCTACAGGTTATTTTGCATCCAAAGATGTCTATGATAAAAATGGCAATAAGATATCAAATGATACTTATTTAGGAACTACTTTTACAGCAACCTATTATAGCAGTATAGGTAAGGGCATTCTTAGCAGCAATGATGCAGTTACTTTGGCTGATTATAAAACATCTGACTCAATACAGTTGACAGATGCAGATGGTAACGAAATTGCTGCCAATGGTTTGTACGCCTACTTTAGCGAAGATGGTAAATATTCGGGAAGTGGACTTTATTTAAAAGTCGGAGATTCGCTGAAAATAGCTACACAAGAAGATATTAATGAAATGATAGATGTAGGAACTAAGGATACGGGTGTTTTAAATCTGAGCCTGCATGTAGGTGCGGATGCAACATCCAATAATCAGATCTCTCTTAAAATTGAGGCTATGAGCGCCAAGAGCATCGGTATTGAGGGAATATCTGTTTCCGGTAAGGATGGTACAAATGCTCTGAATGCCATTGAAACGATTAGTGCCGCATTAAAACAGGTATCACAGCAGCGCTCTACTTTAGGTGCCACCCAGAACCGTTTGGAACATACCATCAGTAACCTGGATAATATTGTTGAGAATACTACATCAGCAGAGTCTGCTATCCGCGATACTGATATGGCTACTGAAATGGTAAAATACTCTAACAACAGTATTCTGGCACAGGCGGGTCAGTCAATGCTGGCACAGGCCAATCAGTCTAATCAGGGTGTATTGTCACTTTTGGGTTAATCTCTTACCATCAAACAGAAAGGACGGTATTCGTATCGTCCTTTCTGTTTACAATCATTTCAACTGTTAATACGGAGGTAACGAATGCAGAGTACAAAACCGATGCTGTCTATTTCCTTACTGGCATCCAATAGAAAAAAGACAATACGGAATTGCCTGGAGTCCTTAAAACCCATTATGGAACAATTACCATGTGAATTAATAATTGTGGACACCGGATGTGATGAGGAGGTGCGTAATATTCTTATGGAATATACACAGCACATTATTCCATTTACTTGGTGTCATGATTTTTCGAAAGCAAGAAATGTTGGACTGAAAGAGGCTGTGGGAGAATGGTTTTTATTTATAGATGATGATGAATGGTTTGCTGATGTTACCGAAATCGTTGATTTTTTCAAGTCCGGAGAATACAAAAAATATGGTCAGGCCTGCTATATCATACGTAATTTCAAGGATTACCAGGAAAGACAATATACTGACTCCTGGGTATCCAGAATGATACGTTTGGATAAGGATACTCAATTTGTAGGCAGCATCCATGAATACCTTAGTCCGATGAGAGGTGCCTGCAAGCTCCTGCATTCGTCGGCAAAACACTTTGGATATATTTATAATTCAGATGAAGAAAAATATAAGCATTCTCAGCGGAATATTTCTCTGCTGTTGGAGATTCTGAAGAAAGAAGAGAACAATTCCCGCTGGTGGATGCAACTTGCTCAAGAGTACTATGGTGTAAAGGAGTATCAGAAATTACATGACATATGTCAGGATGCAATCGTACAGTTCGTGAGTAAGAGTACCGAGATAATCAACAGAGAGCGTGGAACTTTTTACATGGGAAGGATCATGGCAAACATTAGCCGTTATATGTACGACGATGCTGAAAAGGATTACGAAAAAGCGATTGCAGACAAGAGGAACACGCAATTTTGTCAGGCGGCTCTTCATGCAAAGGGATCGGCCATATATATTAAAAAGAAGCAATACCACAAAGCAGAGAGCTGTTGTCGGCAATACCTTGATATATATGATAAATTGAACGAACTGCATGATAAGGAAGAAGAGCTTATGAAGCAGGGAGGTTTCTTTGTCAGAGATGCTTTTAGTATGGAAGAGAGAAATAACGTTTATTCCTATTTGATTATCTGCGGTCTGAAGGGAATGGACAGCAGCGTACTTAAGCAATATTTTGACAAGATGGAATGGATGAATGCCATACTATATGTTTCCTCAGAATTAGTACCTGCCATAGTGGAATATTTTGCAGAAGCTGAGTATGATAAATACTTTTCAGAAGTTGCTGATGTCCTTATTAATCGCAGGGGTGTGAAAGAGAAAGTTATCAAGGAGATACAGAGAATTGAAAAAGAGGGAACAACACAAGAGGGTTTTAAACGGCTTGTAAGAATATTTTCCCAGTTAGAATCGGAGAACTATTACATTTACTATTTGAGAATTTTCTATGCGTGGCATACAGATCATACTCTGACACTTAACGAAGATTTAAAAGCTTTGTTTTCACGCGTGGTGGATATTTTTCAGTTGCCGGTCATCATCTGGAATATAGCAGAAGCTAATAAGATAGATCTGGAGCCTATGTTTCTTGATATATCCTTTGACCAGTGGAAAAAGGGAGTTGATTCCTTTATGGAGAATTCCGATTTAGACAGTGTGGAATTCCGCAGGGAAATAATAACGATCCAATGTAAACAAAGCAATGCGAGATATGATTATTTTATGATGAAAGCGGCGGAAGCACAATTGGTTTATGGAAAATCCCGGGATAGCTATGAGAAACTGCGCGAACTGTTAGAAGAATATACGGAAAGAACGATTACATATTACAGTAGATATTTTAAAGAAATCGCTTTTCAGGGAGAAATGGAATTATTACCTTTGTCTTGCCGTGCTGCGGTTTCAATAGGACGTGCAATGGAATCAGAAGCGGCGATGGATTCAGTTAAAACATTACAGCTTTACAAGGATTGTATTGGTATTTTCCCTTCCCTGGATAAAACGTTGAAAACCTATTGTCAATTATATAAGAAGAAAGAAGAAGATAAAATAACTGAGTGCAGAGAGGCAAGAGAGGAGATGCAGGATTTGCTTAATGAGTTAAAGAAAAAGGTGATTTATCTGGCAGAGAATGGAATGAAAACGGATGCACTTAAAACATTAAATCAATTAAAAGTATATATATCGGAAGAAGAATTCCATGAGCTGGAAAAGGAACTATTCAAGAACGGTATATATAGACAATAAAACATTAAACCTAAGGATAGATAGATGATAAAGCTGAGCTTGCGAAGCCAAAAATGGTATGCATTTCACGACTATTGATTTTAAGCTCTTCAAGGCGTAAATGAAGAATATACGAAAAACTATGGAAGGTAATAAACGATGATAAATAAAGTAGCAAAGCATATTAAGCCTATGCTTAAAACTCTTGAAGAGACAGTAGTATATTTTCAAAGCTTAGAACAAAATGATGATTATGAAATAATTACAGATACAATTGAATTTGTATCAACGATTATTGCGGCTGTTGGTGATGAATCAATTGAAGCCGTCATTGCAGGGAATAGGTTAACTTCTCTGCTAAAGACTAAGAATTTTAAGGACTTATCTGAGTGTATAAATACATTCGTTGCTGCTGTTAATTCGATACCGCTACAGTATAAGGTTGTTTTTTTGCCTTACTATGACAATACATGGTTCAGTCTTGAAAGTATATATGAAGCGTTTACTTCCGACCCGATGTTTATAACTGAGATTGTGATTATACCAATAAACCGCAACACGCCAAATGGGTGTTTATTTGTGTATGAGGACTATCTGACACCGCAGGGGATACCGAACACTTATTATGAAAAATACAGCTTTGAAGCAGATGAGCCGGATATTGTATTTTATAACAATCCGTATGAAGGTGTTAATACCCCGAAATTTTATACACAGAATTACAAGCGGTATGTCGGACTTATGGTATATGTACCATACTATGTTGATGCGGCATTTTATCGAAACGGAGCCAGCAAAAAGCTGTTATCAAATGCCGCTGTGCTTTCGGGACATATAAATGCAGATATTATAATCGTAAATGGAAATTGTATAAAAGATTGTTATATAAACTATCTGACTTACTCTAAGATGGTGGCATTGGGTAGTCCAAAGACGGATAAGTTGATATATTCAATGGAAAAAAACGAATATCCGAAAAATTGGGATTTTCATTTAACCGGTAAGTGTGTACTGTTCTGTAACACACATTATACTTGGTTTAATAGTTATAACTCTATATTTCTTAAGGGTTTACAAGCTCTTTTCAACTATGTTTTGAAATCGACGGATCTGGCTCTTATTTGGAGACCTCATCCGCAAACTTTTCTTATGACAAAAGATAGCATCAATCCAGAAGTAAAAATTTTTCATTCACTTTTAGAGACAGCCGCAAAAAGCGAGAATATAATTTTGGACACCACTACTGATATGTGTGCAGCGTTGGTACGTTCAGACATTATACTTTCAGGATACTCGTCAATTATCACAGAAAGCCTCTTTTTGGATAAACCTATGTACTTTTGGGGATATGATCCACACATAGCGCCATACATGGAAACAGAAATCAAAACAGACGGAAAATCCTACTATAATGCGCGCAAAAAATACCGATATGATATTACTAGAATTATGCCTTGCATGGAAATGGAAACTGACGAACTAACGGAACAGGAGTTCGTGGATCAATTTATAGAGATATTTTCAAGCGAAGAATCCCAAATAGAGAACTTGTTTTTATCAAAAATACGAAAACTTGTAACTGATTTCAGAGCAGGCATAGATATCTATAAAGAGGAGCGAAATCGTATGATTGCAAAAGAATATGTCAATATCGGCCAATGTGGCGTTGCCATTCATAACTACATAAAACAAAATGTTTCAGGAGGCAAAAAATGAAGAAAGTACTTGTATTTGGGGTTTTTGATCTGTTTCATTTCGGACACCTGCGCTTGCTGCAACGTGCGCGTAACCTTGGCGACTATTTAATTGTAGCTGTGCAGGATGACGAATACGTTGTCAAATATAAACCACCAGGGTCTATGGAGTCTTTATACAATACTGAGGAGAGGGTGGAAATGATTCGCTCGCTTCGTATTGTCAATGAAGTCATCGTTTACAAAACCGTAGCAGACAACATACGGGAAATAGACTTTACCATTTATGTGAAAGGTCCTGATAATATGCACGAAGGTATACTCTCCGCAGTGCAGTATTGCGCAGAAAAAAATAAAGAGGTCGTCACATTGCCGCGAACAGATGGCATTTCATCAACGTATATCAAGCGTCTGCTTGATGATTTTGTGAAAGGAGATATCAATGGACAGGAATAAGGTTAAGGCTTTTTGGGAAACTCGCGCTAAGCTGACCGATTTGCCACGCATTGAAAGCGTGGTTAACTTTGAAACGGATAAGAACCGTGCGGATTCCCGAATAAATGCGGAAATAGCTTGTATCAATAACCATTTTCCTATAAACCCAAAGGATACGATCATTGATTTGGGAGCGGGAAATGGGCAATGGAGTATACGTTTTTCATCCAATGCAAAAAAAGTGATAGCAGTTGAATATACGTACGGTCTTATCGAAACCGCAAAGCAAATTGCGTCAGAACAGGGCGTTTTTAATATTGAGTTTATCCATTGTGCTGCAGAGATGTTTGTACCTTCCGAACCTGCCGAAGCTGTGTTTGTTTCTGGACTGTTCAACTATTTGGATGACGAACAATATATACAGCTTCTTGATAATATACCTGATATGCTTACCTCAGATTCGGGTCATCTTTTCCTTAGAGAAACTGTTAGTACACTTGAGCATGACTATATTATTGACAATGAATACTCCGAGGCTCTTGGAACCAATTACTTCTCACTTTACAGAACAGATAGGAGGATTGTGTCTGACATTCAATCACGGGGAATGCAGTTAATTAAAAAGGGATTCTTTTTTGAAGATGGTTCTTTTTTGAACAAATGGACTGAGACGAGACTAATGTATTTTCTTTTTGTGAAATGCTGATCCTGTCATTTTAAACGTTTCGCGCACAAATGCTATATATTGTGTGAAATACTTATTAAGCGGTTGCATGCTGTAGGGCATGCAGCCGTTTGATTTATAGGTGTTTCAAGGTGCAACATTTTTATTATGGGTTACAGCCAAAAGAGAGTAATTTACTATTACACATTAATATGTTACAATTTAATTATCACAACTGGAAAATTTAGGACAGATTCTTTGGAATTTGAAATAAGAAATCATCAGAAAACATGATTACCAGTAATCGGGGCATAATAAGAATTCAATATATTTATAAAAGGATGGATACGAATGGCAATTTCTGCTGAACCAAAAGGGAATCAAAATGCGGAGGACGCATCCGCTGACTTAAAAATAAAGAAAATCCGGGAGAAGGCAGCCCGTCGTGACTGGTATAAGCTTGATCTGTCTGCGATCGTTTATCCCACTCTGCAGCGGAAGGATTTTTCTTCCGTATATCGCTTGTCTGTTCTGTTAAAGGAAGATATCCTGCCGGACTTGCTGCAGGCTGCGGTGGACATTACCCTGCCAAGATTTCCCACCTATAAGGTTGCAATCAGAAAAGGATTATTCTGGAGGTATCTGGAGCTGAATAACAGGCCTGGTCCCTTTGTGAAGCCCGATGTCAGGAATCCCTGTCAGCCTATGTATTTTAAAGCAAATAACCGTTATCTCATCAGAGTATATTATTATAGGAACCGGATTTCACTGGAGGCACATCACAGCCTGGGGGACGGTACAGGGGGGATGTGTCTGCTGCAGACCCTTACGGCTGTGTATCTGCGCCTGTTGGGGCATGAGATCGATATTGAGGGATTTGTCCTGGATGTAGAGGAGCAGCCGGATCAGGAAGAGCTGGAAGATGCCTATATAAAATATGCCAATGCCAAGGTAAGACCACCAAGACCGGGAGAAAAGACCTACCGCATCAGGGGAACAAAGGAACCCTTTTATACCTTGAATATCGTGGATGGGATTATGGATGTTACGGAGGTTCTTGCAGTCTCAAAGCGGTATAAGGCAACGATGACAGAATATCTTAATGCAGTACTTTTATATGCTCTTTTGAAAAAGCAGGAAAGTGCCCGGTATATAAGCCTGAAGCCGGTGAAGATAGCTATGCCGGTAAATTTAAGACGCTTTTTTCCTTCCAATACATTGCGGAATTTTATAACCATGATTTATCCTGGAATTGATCCGCGGCTGGGGGAATATACATTTGAAGAGATTGTAGTTCATGTGCATAATTATATGCGCTATTATGTTAATGAAAAACTGCTTAGGGGTGATATTACCACCAATGCTGCAACCCAGAGTAATCCATTTATCAGGGTAGTACCTTTATTTTTAAAAGATTTTGTGGTCAGACAATTTTATACCAAGGTACAGGATCAGAATTCCTCTGCCGGTCTGACGAATATGGGCGCCCTGCATGTTCCGAAAAGCATGAAACCTTTTATAGAACGGTTTGACATTTATATGGGACAGCCGTTTTCTACCCGTACGAATTGTGCAATTATCAGTTATGAGAGTATACTTACCATTAATTTTGCCAGCAGTATCATTGAAGCGGATGTGGAACGCTATTTTTTCCGTAAGCTGGTGGAGGACGGTATTCATGTAAAGATAGAAAGCAATCGGAAATTTATAGAAGAATAAATTACCCAGGAGGAGGATGATTATGTCATATTGCGTAAATTGCGGAGTGGAACTGGACCGGTCACTGGAAGCATGTCCCTTATGTAATGCACCGGTAATAAATCCCAGAGAACTGGAACTGGAATTGGAGAAGGCACAGCCCTCCTTTCCCACTGAAAGCGGAAATGTGGAAGCGGTAAAACGTAAGGATATGGGAATCCTGATGACCACCATCGCTGTAGCAACAGCAGTAACCTGCGGGCTGCTTAATCTGTTGATATTTGACAATGTCCCATGGTCGCTTACTATAGTCGGCCTGTGTGTGGTATTGTGGGTTATCATGATTCCTGTTGTGATTAATACGAGGCAGTCTGTTTATGTGTCGATTCTGTTTGACGGAGCGGCAGTAATCCTGTATTTATATATGATATCCTATATGACACTCAGCCGTGAATGGTTTTGGGAGTTGGGGATCCCGATCACGCTGTTGGTTGTGGCGGTAGCGGAGCTTTTTATCATATGTGTGAATAAGCTGCCCAAATCCATACTGCTGCAGGCGTTTTGTTTTATTACAGCGGCTGCCATTATCTGTATCGGATTGGAAATATTTATAGACAGATATTTATATGGAGAGATATTATTAAGCTGGTCAGCCATAGTACTGACCATATGTGTTATTGTTGATATTGCCATCGTAACCATTCTTTCCAGAAGGCGGCTGCGGAATGCGGTACGTAAAAGACTTCATTTTTAACCAGCCACAGGATGAACCGTTACACACAAGGATTTGCCGAATAATCAGTTGTAGAATCAGTACAAGTTATTATCCGGCACAGTCAGGCTGCTGCAGCAGCAGAAATGAGGTAATATGGCAGCTGAAAAAAAGAACCAAAATCGAATGCAGCTGATCCGCCGGGTACATGGTATGGTGGAAAGTACGGATATAGAGAAACACCGGCAATCTCAGGACCAGCTGGGAGCACTTTTATCAAATACAAAGGATATCCGGTATCAGGAGATATTTATTGAGGAAATGTCGGGGGAATGGGTTAGTGTAACAAGGCCTCATATGCGAAAATATGTGATATTGTATTGTCACGGCGGCGGGTATTCCACCGGCAGCAGTATTTATGCAAGGACACTTACCTCCAAACTGGCTATGTCAACGTCCATGGATGTATTAAGCTTTGATTATCGTCTGGCTCCGGAAAATCCGTTTCCGGCTGCCTTACAGGATGCTTTGAAGGCCTGGAATTATCTTATGCTGTTGGGTTATGGCGCACGGGATATTATCATTGCAGGGGATTCGGCAGGCGGTAATATGGCGCTTGCAATGGTTCTTAAGTTAAAGGAGGATAAAAGGATTCTTCCCAAAGGTCTGGTACTGATGTCTCCCTGGACAGATCTGACTTCTTCCGGGCTTACAATGGAAAGCAAGGCAGAGATTGATCCGGTCCTGAACTGGGAGTATTTAAACCGCATGATAACGGCTTATGCAGAAGGACTGGATCTGAACAATCCTTATATTTCCCCGCTTTTTGGTGACTTTATGGATTTTCCGCCCACTTATATACAGGTAGGTGAAAATGAACTTCTGTTAAGTGATGCAAAAAGACTGCATAAGAAAATGGCAGATTCCGGTGTATCTGTAAAAATAGAGTGTTTTGCGGGTATGTGGCATGTATTTCAGATGACACCTTTTAAAGCAGCATATGAAGCTATGAATAAAATTGCTGAATTTATATTCGAGATTGCCAGATAATGGCGATATTTAGTAATGAATGACAATTTATTGGGAAAAGAAACAGGAATCCGGTAAGAAGCGAAAAGGAATATATGATTTCATGCAGAATATATAGAGTAGGAGAATATTTTGCAGGAGTATCCTTATCCGGTATTCCTGTTTCTTCTATTGTCACGATGATTGCCCGGAGAAGGCAGATGGTTGCCGTTCAGCACCTGCTGTATAACTGAATGGTAACGGCGGATGGAGATATGCATGACAATAAGAGAACAATTGGAGCAATGGGAACAGGAGCATTTAAGCAGGTACGCTTCCTTAAGTATTCATACCAGGGGGCGGCTGAGAGAAGAAGAAGAGTGCGACATAAGACCTGTATTCCAGCGCGACAGGGATCGTATCCTTCATTGTAAAGCCTTCCGGAGACTGAAGGATAAGACCCAGGTATTCCTGACACCGGAAGGGGATCATTATCGAACCAGACTGACACATACACTGGAGGTTTCGCAAAATGCCCGTACAATTGCAAAGGCCCTGCAGCTGAATGAAGAGTTGGTTGAGGCGGTTGCACTTGGCCATGACTTGGGGCACACACCCTTTGGCCATGCAGGGGAAAGAGCGCTTAACAGGGTTTGTCCCCTTGGTTTTGAGCACAATGAGCAGAGTGTCCGTACGGTTGATTTGCTTGAAAAGAAGGGTAAGGGTCTGAACCTGACCTATGAGGTCAGAGACGGGATCCGTAATCATCAGACCAGCAATACCCCCAGTACACTGGAAGGAAAGGTTGTAAGGCTGTCAGATAAGATTGCCTATATTCATCATGATATGGATGATGCGGTACGGGGCGGTATCCTTACGGAGAAGGATATCCCCGGCCATATAAGAGCCATTCTGGGAGATACCCCCGGTAAACGTCTGGATCGCTTTATTCATGATATCATCACCAACAGCAGGGAAAGAGATGATATCCGTATGTCGGATCAGGTGGCAGCGGCTATGAAGGATCTGCGTAGTTTTATGTTTGACCGTGTCTATCAGAATCAGGAGGCCAAAAGTGAAGAAAATAAGGCCGAGATATTGATGGAAACCTTGTATCATTATTTTTATAAGAATATTGATGATATGCCCAGGGAAATGCTTGAACTGATTGATCGGGGAGAAGCCAGGGAACAGGTGGTATGTGATTATGTGGGTGCAATGAGCGACAGATTTGCCATTTCCAAATATGAAGAATTGTTTGTACCCAAGTCCTGGCATATATAGGAGCAAGGCTGTACCGGATAATAACTTGTGCGGATGCAAATCTGATTATCCGGCAAATCCAGGATAATTGAAAAGGAACTTCAACAGGAGTATCTAATATGTATTATCAGGAAGAATTAATTGAAGAAGTACGTCTGAAAAATGATATTGTGGAGGTGGTTTCCGGATATGTAAGACTGCAGAAGAGAGGAAGCCGGCATTGGGGGCTGTGTCCCTTTCATAATGAAAAGAGCCCGTCTTTTTCCGTAACCGGCGAGCTGCAGATGTATCATTGCTTTGGCTGCGGTGCAGGCGGGAATGTGTTCACTTTTCTCATGAAATATGAGAATTATACATTCCCGGAAGCGATTAAAATGTTGGCGGAAAGGGCGGGAGTAAAACTGCCCGAGTTGGAATATTCGGAAGAGATGAAGAAGAAAGCCAATAAAAGAGCCAGGCTTTTGGAGATTAATAAGGAAGCCGCCAAGTTCTTTTATTATCAGCTTCGTTCTGTGCAGGGAACCATTGGCATGGAGTATTTGAAAAAGAGAGAGTTATCGGAAGAGACCATTAAGAAATTCGGGTTGGGTTACGCAGGTAAGAATGGGACCCATCTGGTGCAGTACCTGAGACAAAAAGGATATGAGGACATCCTGATCAAAGAGGCGGGACTGGCTAATTTTACAGAACGGAGCGGACTTTGCAGCCAATTCTGGAACCGTGTTATGTTCCCCATTCAGGATATCAACCACCGTGTCATTGGATTTGGCGGAAGAGTGATGGGAGAGGGGGAGCCAAAGTATCTGAATTCTCCTGAAACGCCGGTATTTGATAAAAGGCGGAACCTGTATGGTCTTAATTTTGCCAGGACAGCCAGAAGCGGTAATATTATTGTCTGTGAGGGTTATATGGATGTCATTGCTCTGCATCAGGCAGGATTTGGACAAGCTGTGGCATCTTTGGGAACGGCTTTTACATCGGAGCAGGCCAATCTGCTGCACCGGTATACGGAGAATGTCCTGCTTGCCTATGACAGTGACGTGGCAGGTGTCAAGGCTTCACTGAGAAGCATTGGTATCCTGCGGGAAGTGGATCTTGGTGCTAAGGTAATCAATATGCAGCCTTATAAGGATCCGGATGATTTTATCAGGAATCTGGGACGGGAAGCTTACGAAGAGCGGATCGACCAGGCTGAGAACAGTTTCTTTTTTGAAGTGCGGATACTGGAGCGGGATTATAATTTAAAGGATCCTGAAGACAAAACCAGATTCCACAGGGAGATTGCCAAAAAGCTGTGCGGTTTCAAAGAAGATGTGGAAAGAGAGAATTATCTGCAGGCAGTGGCGGATAAATACCATATCGGATTTGAGAATATGAGAAAGCTGGTAGGCAGCTATGCAGCCCAGACAGGACTGGTCAGACCCATTGAACGTCCAAAGTCAGGGGTACAGAGGAAAACAACACCTCAGGAGAGTGCCAGAAAAGCCCAGCGTCTTTTGATCACCTGGATTGCAGAGAAGCCCGCACTTTATTTTAAGATAGAGAAATATATTTCACCGGAGGATTTTACAGAGGATCTGTACCGGCGTGTGGTCACAAAGCTTTTTGAAGGACTTAAACAGGGGAATTTTAAACCGGCAGGTATTATCAGCATGTTTGCTGATGAGGAAGAACAAAGGGAAACGGCAGCCCTGTTTAATACAAATCTGCCGGAACTAACCACAAAGCAGGAGCAGGAAAAAGCTTTTCGTGATATCCTGTTTTCAGTAAAAAAGAACAGCTACGAATACTATACTTCTCAGCTGGGTACAGATGTAAATGCCATAAATCAAGTGATAAAAGGCAAGAAAGCACTGGAAGAACTTGCAAATACGCATATTTCTTTGGATTAAGGTAAGAATGAAAATACCAGACTATTATTGCATAACAAGTATCATGTTTAAGATCAGCCTTTGCTGAACATGTGAACAGCGCCACGGTACAACAGCGAAATTCTTTTGTTTGTCAGAATAGGGGGGTATTGATATGAGCGATTACGTATGGAAGGATGGAACCACGATAATGGATGAAAACACACAAGCAAAATTTGATGAGAAGGTCAAGGAGCTCTTAAATGTAGCAAAAAAGAAGAAAAATGTTCTGGAATATCAGGAGATTGTGGATTTTTTTGTGGACATGCAGTTGGAAGCGGAACATTTTGACAGGATTCTGGAGACTTTGGAACAGAATAATGTTGATGTGCTGCGGATCACAGATGAAGATGAGGTGGATAATGAGGAAATTATCCTGACAGAAGAGGACGAGGTGGATGTGGAGAATATCGACCTGACAGTTCCCGACGGTATCAGCATCGAAGATCCGGTGCGTATGTATTTGAAGGAAATCGGCAAGGTTCCCCTTTTGAATGCGGAGGAAGAAATTGAGCTTGCCAAGAAGATGGAGCTTGGCGACCAGGAGGCGAAAAAGCGTCTGGCAGAGGCAAACCTGCGTCTGGTAGTAAGCATTGCAAAGCGTTATGTGGGCCGCGGCATGTTATTTTTAGACCTGATACAAGAAGGAAACCTGGGGCTGATCAAGGCCGTGGAGAAGTTTGATTACCGTAAAGGCTATAAATTTTCAACCTATGCAACATGGTGGATCCGTCAGGCAATTACCAGAGCCATTGCTGACCAGGCAAGGACAATCCGTATTCCGGTGCATATGGTGGAGACGATTAATAAATTGGTCCGTATCAGCAGACAGCTGCTGCAGGAGCTGGGAAGAGAGCCTTCTCCTGAAGAAATTGCGGAAGAAATGAATCTGCCTGTGGAGCGTGTAAGGGAGATCCTTAAAATCAGCCAGGAACCGGTTTCTTTGGAAACACCTATCGGAGAAGAAGAGGACAGTCATCTGGGAGATTTCATCCAGGATGACAACGTACCGGTACCGGCAGATGCTGCGGCATTTACCTTATTGAAGGAGCAACTGGTGGAAGTGCTTGGAACCCTGACAGAGAGGGAACAGAAGGTGCTGCGCCTGCGTTTTGGTCTGGATGACGGAAGAGCACGTACCCTGGAAGAAGTAGGGAAGGAATTTAATGTGACCAGAGAACGTATCCGTCAGATTGAGGCAAAGGCACTGCGTAAGCTGAGACATCCCAGCCGAAGCCGTAAACTGAAGGATTATCTGGATTAAATATGGAAAAGGAAATCATGCTTTCTGACAGACTTACAGCGCTGGCAGATATGGTCACCCCGGGAATGCGCGTATGTGATGTGGGATGTGATCATGGTTTTTTAGCAGTTTATCTGGTACAAAAGAAGATTAGCCCTTATGTGATTGCCATGGATTTAAGGACAGGTCCTTTATCCCGGGCGGCGGCGCATATAAGAGAATTTGGCCTTGACAATTACATAGAGACCCGGATATCGGATGGTCTGACGGCTCTTCATATGGGAGAAGCACAATCTGTGATTTGTGCCGGAATGGGTGGCAGGCTGATGCAGCGGATCCTGGAGGAGGGCCATGACAAGGCGGCAGGTATGAAGGAATTGATCTTGCAGCCGCAGTCAGAATTGGCTAAATTCAGAATATTTCTGCGCGACAAGGGATATCAGGTTGTTGCAGAGAATATGATTGAAGAAGACGGGAAATTCTATCCCATAATGAAGGTTGTCCATGGTGAAGAGGGAGTGTACAGCCATGATCCCTTGTTTGACCGGTTTGGCATGCTTTTATTAACCGGACAGCACCCGGTCCTGAAACGCTTCCTTGCGGTGCGGGAGGAAAATCTGCTTGGTATACTTGAACAGCTTGCGGGCAATACCGGTGAACAGGCTGAATTCCGCAGAAAAGAAATTGAAGAAGAATTATCCGCTGTGAAAAAGGCAGCAGATTTCTTTTTTTGATACCGGCAGAGGCGCAGGTGGGGTTACTACTGCGGTTGGAACCTGAGTATTATGGAATAATGCAGAAAGGTAGATTACAATAGGAAGGAAAGGTAAGAAAATGGTTACAGTTTGGATAAATGGCGAGAAGAAGCAGTATCCTCAGGGGATCACCTTTGAGACCATTGCCAGGGAATACCAGAATCAATATGATGACCTGATTGTATTGGCATCCGTAAATGGTAAGATGCGTGAGTTGTTTAAGCGCGTGACCAAGGACTGCAAAATAGAATTTTATACATTAAAGGATGAAGCGGGCTATAAAAGCTATGCGCGTACTGTTACAATGCTGTTCTTAAAAGCGGTACATGACGTATTCGGACAGGAAGCGGTACGAAACAGCTACGTGGAATTTGCCGTGGGACATGGCACATATATCAACACAATCAATTATGTGGAGTCCAGTCAGGAAAACGGTGATAAGATATTAAAACGCATGTATGAACTGGTAGCTGAAGCAACCCCGTTTATGAAGAAATCCTATCCCATAGACGAAGCCATGGAGATTTTTGCCGCACAGGGAATGCGGGATAAGGAAAAACTGTTCCGTTACCGCCGGAGCTCCTTTGTTAATATTTATGAAATAGACGGGTTTTATGATTATTATTATGGAGATATGCTGCCCAATGCCGGCTATGTGAAATGGTTCAATGTCATACCATATGAAGACGGCTTTATGCTGCTGAAGCCAACCAGAAAGAATCCAACCAAGGTGGATCCCTTTGTGGAGAGTAAGAAGCTCTTTGCCACATTAAAGGACGCAGAGCATTGGGGCAGAAAGATTGGGATTGAGACTGTTGGTGATCTGAATGATCAGATTTGCCAGGGATCACTCAGTGATCTGGTTCTGGTGCAGGAAGCAGAACAGGAGAGGAAGATCGGAGAGATCGCCAAGGATATCATTAACAAGGGCGGTGTGAAATTCATCATGATAGCAGGTCCTTCTTCATCAGGAAAAACCAGCTTCTCCCACCGTTTGTCCATACAGCTTCGGACACTGGGAATGGTTCCTCACCCCATTGCTCTGGATGATTACTTTGTCAACAGGGAGCTGACCCCTTTGGATGATAACGGAGATTATAATTTTGAGTGTCTGGAAGCCATTGATGTAAAGCAGTTTAATGATGATATGGCAGGGCTGCTTAACGGGGAGGCCGTTGAGCTTCCAAGCTTTAACTTCAAGACCGGAAAAAGGGAATACAGCGGGCATTATAAAAAGCTGGGTCCTGAGGATATTCTGGTAATAGAAGGTATCCATGGATTGAATCAGAAAACTTCTTACGAGCTGCCCGATGAAAGTAAATATAAGATTTATATCAGCGCCCTGACCAGCCTGAATATAGACGGTCATAACAGGATCCCGACTACAGACGGCAGACTGCTTCGGCGTATGATCAGGGATAACAGAACCAGGGGGACTGTTGCCAGGAGGACCATTGAAATGTGGCCTTCTGTAAGACGGGGAGAAGAGGATAATATTTTCCCCTTCCAGGAAGAGGCAGATGCTATGTTCAATTCCGCATTGATTTACGAACTGGCTGTATTAAAGCAATATGCAGAACCGCTTCTGTTTGGTATTTCCAAGAATGAACCAGAATATCATGAAGCGAAAAGACTTTTAAAATTCCTGGATTATTTTCTGGGAGTCAGCAGTGAAACCCTTCCCAATAATTCCATCTGCAGGGAGTTTATAGGCGGCAGTTGCTTTCATGCTTGATTTTTGATATAATGAGTGTTAGTGAGTATCGCGAACGGCGAATGTTGATCATGAACGAAGTTCATGATATAATGAGCGTTAGTGAGTGGCGTAAGTAGAATAAATAATCGCGCCTGCCAGTGAACGTTAGTACACTTGTGCAGGTGAGGAAAGTCCGGGCTTCACAGGGCAGGATGCCGGATAACGTCCGGTGGAGGCGACTCCAAGGATAGTGCAACAGAAATATACCGCCTGTTCAGTAAATGGAAAAGGTTCAGTATGAATCTGTTCTGTGCTGCTGAACATGGTAAGGGTGGAAAGGCAGTGTAAGAGACTACCGTCCGTCTGGTAACAGGCGGAGCCATGTAAACCCCATCCGAAGCAAGACAAAATGAGAGCTGCAGGCTTGCCCGGTCTGCTTTCAGGTATGTCGCAAGAAGTGTCTGGCAACAGGCATTCCAGATAGATGATTATTCACGACAGAACCCGGCTTATCGTTCTGCTTACGCCAATTAACTATTATCTGCACAACTGAAGCGTTGCATTGTAAGTACATCAGGATATTTGTTGGGAGGAGAGGATATGGATATTGACTGAAGATGAGATTCTTTCAGTTCGTATCCATATCTTTGCCTTATTGATCGTAATGACGCGGCAAAACAGGTGGGGCACGAGGGATAGAAATGTTATATTATGTAAAGGATAAGCTTAATAATTATAGTATACTTACAGCAGCTTTACGGAAGGCAAAAAGTAAGGCAGACAGTATGGCAAATCGTAAGGCAAACAGTCGTGCTAAGCACAAGGCAATATGCCAGACAACATGCCTGACAATATGCCTGGTAATCTGCATGGCAGCATGTTATATTTTAAGCGGCTGCGCTGAAGAAGCGGCGAATATCAGTATTCCAGAGAGTGATATTGACTCCCAGGAGAATACAATTGTATTGATTCATGCAGATGACAGGACAGGCAGTGGAGTGATCTTTCAGGCAGATCATGAATATATAACCATCATTACTGCCGCGCATCTTATGGGTGATACTGGGTCAGTCCGGCTTACCTTCGCAGATGGCAGTGTGTGTGAAAGTAATGATCTTATCTTAAGTGAAATAGCTGATCTGAGTTTTATACGTGTACCTTTGCAGGCGCTTTCTAAAAGTGATGAAGGAATCCGCCGTGCCGCGGTTTCCAAGGAAAGCTTTGATGCTCTTATGGTTGAGGATAAGCTGACTGTTATTGGCTACAAGAATGGGGAAGAGCTATGCACATACATCGGGGATATATTGGATACCTGGATTTATATGGAAGATTTTGGGCAGTATATGATATGGGCTGAACTGGTGGTTTGGCCAGGGATGTCCGGCGGCGGCGTGTTTGATGAAAAAGGATATCTGGCAGGATTGTTATGCGGCAGTGATAATAATATTGAAGCGGCAATATTACCGCTTAGTCTGATTTTATCGGAATACAGCAGGCTGTATGGGTAAGGCTGTGCCGGATAATAATAACGAATATAACTGTAAGGAAAGGAAGAAAAAAATGACTAAAATTGACGTGGTTTCCGGTTTTTTAGGAGCAGGTAAGACAACACTGATCAAAAAGCTGCTGAAAGAAGCGCTGGCGGATACAAAGGTTGTATTGATTGAGAATGAATTTGGTGAGATTGGTATTGATGGAGGATTTCTGAAAGAGTCAGGGATAGAAATCAAGGAAATGAATTCCGGATGTATCTGTTGTTCATTGGTTGGTGATTTTGGAACTTCTTTAAAGGAAGTGTTGACAACCTATACTCCTGAACGTATTTTGATCGAACCTTCCGGAGTAGGAAAATTATCGGATGTATTAAAGGCAATTGAGGATGTGGCGTTGGATAGCGATATCGTGGTTAACAGTGTGGTTACAGTGGTAGATGCCGTTAAATGTAAAATGTATATTAAGAATTTTGGTGAGTTTTTCCTGAACCAGATAGAAAATGCAGGTACTATTTTCCTGAGCAGAACGGACAAGCTGTCCAAG